>Ga0194044_10000159_pt1 | contig 29284 bp, 29 predicted proteins | sample JunL4417m_MetaG_FD_155460 | JGI IMG/M metagenome (GOLD analysis project Ga0194044, IMG submission 155460) | Anoxic zone freshwater microbial communities from boreal shield lake in IISD Experimental Lakes Area, Ontario, Canada - Jun2016-L442-17m | ecosystem: Environmental > Aquatic > Freshwater...
AGCCTGATCTAACTAACATCACAGCCTGCATTCTAACCTTTGGTAAGAATGGGTTTATTGTATATGGCATATGCTTCATAATACCTTCCAATACTTAAAAGTGTTGCAAAGGTATTGAAACATAACAAAAGTATTGACAATAATATATTTTTATGGTTCTATTAACTACAGGGTCAATCAATGACGCCCATTACGAATGCAAATACTGCCCCTCGACGGGGTTTACAGGGAAGGAAGTGACCGCGGGTGAAAAAGTTTTCTCGTCGCGACGAGAACTTCACTTGCGCAAACTGTGGCCATGAAATGGTCGGAAACGGCTATACTGACCACTGCGCCAATTGCCTTTGGAGTATGCATGTCGATGTCAACCCGGGAGACCGCGAGGCTGACTGCAGGGGGCCAATGGAACCGATCTCGGCTGAGCCGACGACGAAAGGGTATAAGATCCACTACAGGTGCAAGAAGTGTGGATTATCCCACTGCAACAAGTCGGCAGAAGACGACAACTTCGAGGTAATCCTAAGACTCATCAGCCAGCCGACAGCGAGGAGAAAGTCATGAGCAAGTTGCAGATACCATCAGTTCCACACCTCGTACACATCGAGACGACATACAGATGCAACCAGAGGTGCAAGTTCTGCTACAACCCGTGTAGGGACTTGCCGGATGACTTCCCGACACTGGACATGATCGTTGATTCGATCTACAACTCGTGGGTACCCCACGTGTATCTGATCGGTGGCGAACCATCACTCCTGGGTACTGCTCGGCTGAACGGGTACATTGAGAAGCTGACAGAGCGCTCAAGCGTGACCATCGTCACCAACGGTCAGATCTACCTTCGGGGCCTGTCCAACAAGCTTGCTTGCATCGGAATTCCGGTGCACGGGGACGAACAGTCCCACGACTTTCTCGCCTCCAAGCGAGGGAGCTACAAGCGGGCCATCGTGGCAGCAAGGCGTTACGTTGAAGACGGCTTCGACGTCCGCTGCATTCCCGTCTTGACCAAGCAGAATTTCAACCTGATGTACGCTGTCATCAAGATGGCGCACGATATCGGGATGGAATCTGTCTTCGTCGACCGGTACGAGGAGGGTGGACTTGGTAGCAAGAGCGAAGTGGATCTCAAGCCAAGCGTTCAAGAGTTCCACATTGCGCTTGAGCAGATGATTCAGGCTCGCGATGAGCTAGGGATTCCTGTTGGTTGGGGAACCGCAATTCCCTACTGCCTGGACCCGCTTCTGGTCAAGCACAACATGACTGCCGACTGCGGCGCCGGAGTAACCTTCGCGGCCATCAATCCGAAGGGTGACGTTCGTACCTGCAACCAGTCGGAGATCATCTATGGCAATGTGCTTAACGAACCCATCGAGCAGATCTGGCACAAGGAGTCACTCAACGAATTCCGGGATCTGCGATGGGTAACAGGCCGTTGCCGCAGCTGCGATGTTCTGGGTGATTGCCTAGCTGGATGCAAAGTCGATGTCAACTGCTCAAACAAGTACTGCGTCGACTATGCTATGCGCGACCCCGAAGTTAACCCTTGCAAGGTTGACAAGCGGGAGATCGTTGAGGCCGCAACCAGCATCCGAAACCCTCGGCGTCTGCGCCACTGGAAACTAAACCGTTACATGCGCATCAACGTCGCTCACGCCGAAAAGTACCTCGTTACCCGCTACCAGACGATCGTCATTAACGACATGGCGCTCGAGATGCTGAAGGCAATCACGCAAGGCGTCGACTCTGAGGCCGAGCTGATCAGGCTCTTTGGCAGCAAAGTCATGCGCGCAGACGTGCGGAGCTTTGTCTCGCAGCTCGCATTCGTCCACGCGATTGATGTTGAGGGGGATTGAAGCATGAAAGTGTGTCACATGGAAGTGACTAGAAGGTGCAATCTCCGATGCCTACACTGTATCAACGGAGACACTGCCCTCTACGAGATGGACACATCCAGGGCGATGCAAGCAATTGATCGCCTGGGAGACTTGGGCTTCGGGCTATTGTGTCTGACTGGAGGTGAGCCGCTGGTCCGCGAGGACCTGCCACTACTCATCAATAAGGCCAGTGAGCGCGGTATCTTGGTTGCCCTCATTACCAACGGTACGCTGTTTGACGACAATTTCATCAGGAATGCTGGGGCATCTCTCTCGGGAGTTACCATCAGCATTGACGGGCCTCGGTCAGCCCACGACTTTATCAGAGGCAGTGGCTGCTTCGACCGAGCAACCAATGCAATCGCACTTGCCAATCGCTATGGGCTCAACGTGTCAGCCTCGATCACCGTAACAGCTCTGAGCATCGATACAATCACCGAAACCATCAGATGGCTAGACGATCACGGCGTGTCCGATGTTCACATGAACGACCTGAACATGACAGGCAATGCACTTGCCAACCGCGAGCTACTCGAGGTTGAATGGGATGAAGCCAAACGACACTCGCTACACCTTACAATGCAATTAGTGTCTGGCGACATCAAACCCACAAGTGCCGACACCTGTCTGGCTAACCCAGAGACCATCTGCATGTCGCGTGACGGAGACATCTACCTCTGCAGTGAGCTCATGACAAACAGGGTCGCCTCATCGGGGTCGATATTCGACGATGATGTTGAGTTCCGAATCAGATCACAATGCGAGAAGATAGGCCCTTGTCGCTGCAAATACACTGATTTCTCCTCCGGGAGCATCAGTGTCACTCTGCACAATGGCCTTCCTTGCCCGCACATTGGAGTTGATGTATAATTGAGCCAGGCAAAAACACAAGGGCTCCAATGGTTGTACATCCAGTTCGACCAGCTCTACAGCGACATCTTTAACCAGGTGTGTGCCGGCTGCCAGGACCACGACTGCGAAGGCTACATCTGGCTCCTGCCAGAAGAAGCCAAGACGCTGTACGAAGCCGGAATAACAATCGTTGAGCTAAACAGGAGTAGCTTCATTCACTCTTTCCCTGAGGCGAATGGCGCACTTCGGCTGGACGTGATGAAACCCCCGTGCGTGCTCCACAAAGACAAGAGATGTTCGATCTACACGATCAGACCTCTTGTCTGCCGAATGTACCCAGTGGGACTAATCACGCTCAACTGTCAGGTCGCGGTCGTCTTGCACCAAGAGTGCGAGTTCGTCCGCCGCCTGGTTGGACGCAAAAAGGAGGAATTCCTCCTCCAGATCAGGGAAATCCTCGATGGGCTTTCGGAAGAGTTCGTGGACGACCTTGTCAGCTGCTACCACGAGGTCGACACGATTTCGCATTTCCCCGAAGGTCCCAACAGCTACGAGGTACTCTTCTGTCTAGACTGAGGGAAGGAGGCAACCATGTCCAAGTGCAAGGCCGTCATTGACGCCAGCAAGGTCAAGGAGATCACCGTCAAGACCAAGGACGACAAGGGCAAGAAGTAGAGCAAGCAGCAGCACAACCGAGACAGTCCAGGGTTTCACCGAAACCCTGGATCTTTTTTTATTCTTAGAATATTAACTTTGAGTTCTCTGAAAAAATATTATTTTTTTCTGATTGAGATATTTTTAGTCCGTTGATTAATTCGATGGCTGGAGTCGTTTTGCAAGCTGGAAAATCAGAACCGAAAATAAGATTGCTTGGTTTGACGGCAATGCACTCAACCAGTACATCTTGAATTTTTTCAATCGAACCAATCTCGGAAATTACATCTTCGTCGGCCAAGACTGTCGTATCATAATAAATATTTTCAACATTTTTTGTTAATTCCAGACAATATTTAATTTTAGGCCAATAAAAATGCGAAATGACAATTTTTAAATTTGGTAATTTCTTTGCAATCTCAACAATATATTTTGGATCGTTATATTGCGCAGTTTCATCGCCGGTTCCCGCGCCAGTATGAAAAATTACTGGAATATTGTATTCTTCGGCCAATCGATAGCTAGTAAAACATCGCTCGTCAGTTGGAAACAATTCATCAAAACCATTAAACATTTTTAGTGCGATAATTTTCTTTAATCGCAACAGAGAACCAAAATATTCAGACTGTTTCTCCAAATCGCCAAATGGGTTCAGGGCACCAACAATTTTTATATCTTCATTGTTTGCGAATATCTCTATCAAATTTTGAGTATCCGCTGTCGTCGAATTTTCAACATTGTCTGCAATAACTATGCATTTTGAAATGCCATTTACTTTGAGGTCATCCAAAAAAACTTTTTTAGCTGAATAAAAATCTTTTTCATCCTCCGATCTTACCAAATGTCTGTGAGAATCAATTATCATAGTTTTATGATATCAAATTTTAGAGCTGAAATTAAGAATGATTTATTCGTTCTTTAAAACCTTGATGAAAATATCAGACGGCATATTGACGCGGCCGATCTGCTTCATTTTTTTCTTGCCTTTTTTCTGCTTGTCTAGGAGCTTGTTCTTTCTGGTAACGTCCCCACCGTAAAGCTTAGCGGTAACATCTTTACGCATGGCAGAGATTCGTTCTGATGCTATGATGGTGCCACCAATTGCTGCCTGAATTTTAATTTCAAAGTTTTGGCGGGGAATCAATTCCTTTAGTCTCCCAACGATTCTCCTGGCTTCAGGTTGAGCTTTTGGCGTAAAAACGATGAACGATAGGGCATCGACTTTATCTTCAGCAATTAAAATATCAATTTTTGATAAATCCGCCTGCCGCCAATCCAAAATTTCATAGTTCATCGAGGCATAACCGGAAGAAACAGTTTTTAATTGATCGTAAAAATCAATGATTAATTCCGCTAACGGAATTTCATATTTTAACAGTGCCCGGCCATCATCAAAGTATTCGGTGTTTTTGTAAGTTGCCCGTTTTTTCTGAGCAATGTCCATAATATTGCCAATATAATCTTTAGGACTAATAATTTCCAATGTGGCCCATGGTTCTGAAATGGCGCTGTAAGTGTTTGCCCCTGGCATGTCCGACGCTCTCTCAACCACGGTTTTCTCCCCATTATTTTTTGTAATGTGATATTCAACAGTTGGCGAGGTAATGACAATATCTAAGTCAAATTCCCGCTCTAACCGCTCACGGACAATATCCATGTGGAGGAGGCCCAAAAAGCCACAGCGGAAACCAAAACCCAAAACTTCCGAACGCTCGGGTTCGTACGACAGCGAAGAATCATTTAATTTTAATTTTTCAATTGCATCTTTTAGGTCGGGATATTTATCACCGTCTGAAACATAAATTGAAGCGAAAACAAATGGCTTAACTTTTTTGTAACCAGGAAGAGGGGAGTCAGCCGGATTTTTTTTACTGGTAATGGTGTCACCAACGGCGGCTTGAGAAACTTCGCGAAAACCGGTGACGCAGTAGCCAATTTCCCCTGCCGAGAGGGGAGAGCGAGAAATTAATTTTGGTTTAAAAACGCCAACGTCCTCTGCCCTACCCTGAGAGTTGGTTTGCATTAAAATAATTTCGTCAGTAGTTTTTAATTGGCCGCTAAGGACTCGCAAGTAGGCAACTACCCCACGATAGGGGTCGTAGACTGAATCAAAAATTAGCGCCTTTAACTTTCCATCTACTTCCCCCTTTGGCGGCGGGACGCGTTTAATGATTTCATTCAAAATGTTTTCAATACCCTCGCCAGTTTTGCCTGATGCCAAGAGAATTTCTGATTCATCGCAACCCAGGAGTTTAATAATTTCATGTTTGACTTCCTCTGGACGCGCAGCAGGCAAATCAATTTTGTTTAGAACTGGAATAATTTCCAAATCATGTTCCAGAGCGGCATACAAAGTTGAGAGTGTTTGAGCCTCAATCCCCTGGGCGGCATCAACTAAAAGAATTGCGCCTTCAACTGCAGCCAGCGAGCGAGAAACTTCATAAGAAAAATCAACGTGGCCAGGAGTATCGATTAGATTCAGAACATATTCTGAATCTAATAAATTCGAAGCACTAATATCTAAATCCGAAACATATTTTGAATTTAGATCATTAGAATTTTGAGATTGTCTAGAGTTTAGGATTTCGGAATTCGAAATTGATGGTCGCCAGGCCATCCTAACAGGTGCCAACTTAATTGTAATTCCTCGTTCTCTCTCCAAATCCATTTGATCCAGGATTTGATTTTGCATATTGCGCATTTCAACCGTGTGAGTAATTTCCAGCATTCTGTCAGCTAGTGTGGATTTGCCATGATCGATGTGTGCGATTATGCAGAAGTTTCTAATTTTAGATAATTCCATTTTGATAAGTTAAATACAAAAAATGCTTGCCCCTAACGGAACTTTAATGAAGTGGGGCGGATTTTTGTGAGTTCCATAGTGTAATTCTAGCATCTTCGAGCTCAAAAATCCAGGCGAGATCTATTTTCTCAAACTTTTCAGAAGTTCAACGTCGGAGAGCTCGTTGGCGGTTTTCATGTTCGGAGTTTCAAGAATGCCAGGCAAGTGCGTTAGTTTTGGGTGATTTACAATTCGCTCAAAAGCGTCGAGGCCAATATAGCCTTTGCCGATGTCGGCATGGCGATCACGATTTGACCCGAGTTCGGCGGCCGAGTCGTTTAGATGCAAACAAACTAAATGCTCGAGGCCAATATGTTTATCAAATTCTTTTAATGTTTCTTCCAAACCATTCGGCGTTGCCAAATTATAACCCGAGCCAAAAGCGTGAGCAGTATCGAGTGTGACTTTTAGCCGAGGTGAATTTACTCGTGTCATAATCTCGGCCAATTCTTCAAACTTGTCGCCGATAATATCTCCGGCGCCGGCGGAATTTTCCAGTATTAGATATGGTTTTTCACTGGCTGCTAAAATTGCTTTAATACCAAGGGCAATTTTGTCGATAACTTCTGACAATTTCTTGCCTTTGGTTGAGCCAACATGAAAGTTGGCGCCAATCGCCCCCAAAAGTTCTGCCTTATGCATGTCATCAATCAAGGTTTTAATCGAAGCTTCGTAAAAAAACGGGTTACTCGAAGCTAAATTAATTAGGTATATGCTATGGATAACTATTGGGTTAATTTTAGCTTTGAAATTCAGCTCAATAAATTTATCAATTTCTTTTTCCGAAATTGCCACCGGATTCCAACGTTCCGGCGGATTAACAAAAATCTGCATGCATTCGCAGCCCACAGACTCGGCGCGATTTATCACCTCGGAGAACGGTGCTGCAGTTGAAATGTGGGAGCCAAATAACATTAGTTTATAAAGTTAAAAGTTTATAAAGTTCATAAAGTCTTGTGAAGCTGACCCTGTGGGCACATTGAGTTTGGATCTATTATATTCCATGAGCTTTCTACTTTACAAACTTTAAGAACTTTACGAACTATCTTAATACTATTTTATTTAGTTTATTGTAATTAGATAAATCAATAAATTCAACTTTAAGACTTTTAGTGTCCAAGACGGCTGCCATCAATGAAAGACCGGCTGGAAGTTTTAGAATTTTGGTTTTTCCGATATAGCCCACGCCCCAATATGAATGCTGGTGACCACAAATTTGAATTTTAGGCGCATTTTTTAGTTCAACTGTCTTATCGAAGCTGTTGTGATCGTGTCGCTGAAAATTCTTGAAATTCTTCGGAGGTATATGCGAAAGAAAAATTGAGTTCAATAAATCCTTGTCTTTGACCTTCGGGTAGCTTATCCCATGACCCCACAAATCCGGCACGCCATTCATACCAATAATTTTTTCGTCTTCGTATTCCAGCATTTTCCCCTCAACCGAATATTTTCTTTTGCGCATCAACTCATAAACCGGGCCTATATCATTGTTCCCCGGAACCCAAAACAGCGGAACCTCTAATTCTTTGATAATTTTGTCGAATTTTTCCAGGTAATCGGTTTCGTGACCGCCATTTACAATATCGCCGGTAAACAAAATTAGGTCTGGCTTTTCAGCAATTAAAAAATTGCGAAAAACTTCCAGAAAACCAATTTTGGCATGAACATCGGAAATACATAATGCTTTCATTTGATCACCTGAAATTCAATTTTATTGTCGGAAATAGAAACGCTTTTGGCCAACATATTTCTTTTAGACAGAACAGAGTTGATGTTGTCGTTCAACATTTGCTGGATCTGATTTTGATTTTTTCCATAAACCACAATGTTATTTAAATCGTTCGGCGCCAGAATGAACGTAAATTTTCCAGCAATAACTGCGGCATTAATTTTTAATTTCACAGCAACCGGGATCCAAGAATCGCGAATTTTTCCGGTTAAAATTATTTGATCTTTGGACAGGGTAAACTGACTATCTTTCAATGGAAAATTCGCCGCATCAGCACCGCTGGCAGTTAGGAATTCCTGACTATTGAAATCAACCGTAGTAATTCCAACACTAGAGACTGACGACAGCCTGCCAGCAAATGATGAGTCAGTATTGTCGGCAGAACTCGGAGTTGAAATATTCGCCCGCTTTAGATTAATTGCGGCAGCAACTAGTCCGACAAAAATAATCAGCAGTAAAATAATTACAAACGCCCAAAATCCGCTAAATTTATTTTTTGTTTTATCGAGTTCAGCAAAAAATGAGCTGTCTCGCGCTGTAGGTTTGCGAGTCAAGCCGTCGACACTTCTTTTCTTAGGAGTTTGACTCCGACTTAACATTTACTCTCCGCTTTATTGCCCAAATTAGTTCTTCGCAGCCGAGAAGATATGTAATTAGAATATATACCAAAGCACCAGCAATTATTGTGACAACTGCCTGTTCCAGGACTCCAAAGAATCTGTCCATATTAAAGTAACTATATAAGTAATGGCCAAGATAATAAACAACAACTGCCATAACGAGAGAGGCAAAAATTATTTTTAGGCCAGACCAAACAATTTCGTAATTGAATATTTGCGGCACCACTCGGTGAAGCCAGAAATAAAGAACCAGCGCATTAAAGTAGCTGCCGATAGAAAATGCCAGTGCCAATCCGGCAACTCCCATTATTCTGGCTAGCGGAAATGCAATGGCGATGCTAATAACAATTGAAGCAACCGAAATATAAGTTGGGATCCGAGTGTTATGTCTAGCATAATAAGCTTTAGCAAAAAGAGGAATTAATCCCTGGGCTATGAGAGAAAAAGAAAACCAGCCTAAAGTTAGCGCTGCCATTTTAGTGTCGGACCAGTCAAATTTTCCTGAACCTAAAATTAAGCGGATAATTTGAGCTCGAAGAAGAATGAAAATAACAGTTGAAGGGGCTAAGAGATAAATTATCACCCGCATTGACCTAGTTAAATACGATGAGTAACCCTCATCGTCGCCAGCAGAAAAGCGGTGAGCCAGAGCTGGAAAAACAACAGTCGAAAATGAAGTGGCGAAAACTACAGTTGGCATTGTTTGAATATTGTTGGCTAAATTGAAAACCGCAATTGAGCCAACGGCCAGTGATGAAGCAATGGCAGTATATACTACCAACATGACATTATTTGCTCCTGAACCAATTGCTCGCGGGATCATTAGCTTGAAAACTCGGCGTACCGAGGGATCTCTGTAATTAAACAGTGGCTTGAAACGCCAGCCTAGTTTAACTGCTGTTGGTATCTGAACCAATATGTGGAAAAAAGCACCCAAAACAACAAACCAAGCGACTGCCACAACTCCAAGTTTCTCAGCAAAGAAAATTGCGCCAATTATAATTGAGATATTATAGACTATCGGTGCCAAAGAATAGGCGATAAAGCGCTTAAAAGAATTCAACATCCCGCCAACGAAGTAGGAAACGGAAAAGAAAATTGGTGTTAAGAGTAAAATCCTAGAAAGCTGTATAGTTTTTTCTAACCTGGCTGAATCAAAATCCGGCACAATTAAGTGTGTCAGCCCAGGCATAAAGAAATAAAGGATGACGGCCAATACAATCAAAATTGTCGCACCAAGTGAAATTAACGAATTCGCTAATTTAAAAGCTTCCTTTTTTTCATCTTTAGCTAAGTGGGCAGCAAAGACCGGGATAAAGGCAGCGGAAATGGCCCCGAAAATTAGAATATTGAAAATTAAATCCGGTATCCGAAAAGCGGCGTAATAAATGTCTAAATCCCCTGTAGCAATATTTCTGGCTAAATAGTGATCACGCAGAAGCCCTAAAACATTGGACAAGGTGGTGGTTACAATTAAAATCCCTGCCGCCCCTATAAGTGAGTTCTCTCGATGAACAAAAGTTTGAAATCGTTTCCACATAAATTACGCGGATCTTTCTGCGCGGATCGGCACGGATCAGGGGATGTTTTATCCGCGAAAATCCGTGTGATAAATCCGTGTTCGAATTACATTATAATGTTTTCTCTTCAGCTTTAACTTTTTCCTGAACTTCTTTCGGGAAGTAGGCCAAAAATTCATCTTCAACAATAACTTCTTTTTTCAACAGATCATCAGAAATTTTATCCAGAATTTTGCGGTTTGAATTAATGGTTTCTTTGGCCAGCTTGTAAGCGTTGGTGATGATGGAAGAAACTTCCTTATCGATTTTGGCCGCAATTTCATCACTATAATTTTTTGATTCGGAGTTACCCTGGCCCATAAAAATCATATCCTCTTTTTCGCCGTAGGTTTGCGGGCCAAGAACATCACTCATTCCATACTCAGTGACCATCTTCCTTGCTATTTTTGTTGCCCGCTGCATATCATTTGATGCACCAGTAGTAATTTCACCAAAGATAATCTCTTCCGCCGCTCTCCCGGCTAGCATTGCCGCCAAGTCATCAAGAAATTTGGATTTTGACATTAACCGACGATCTTCTTGTGGCAGACTCCAAGTGTAACCTAGGGCTGAACCACGAGAAATAACCGAGATTTTATGTACCGGGTCGGAATTCGGCAAAATGTGTGAAACCAAAGCATGGCCAGATTCATGAACAGAGGTAATCTTCTTTTCTTCGGTTGAAAGAAGTCTCGACTTGCGCTCCGGCCCCATCATAACTTTTTCGATAGCATTATCTAAATTTAGCTGACTAACGGTTTTCGAATTTTCTCGTGCTGCTAGAATTGCAGCTTCGTTCATCAAATTCCGTAAATCAGCGCCAGAGAAGCCTGCGGTTGAAATGGCAATTTTCCCTAAATCTACTTCATCAGCTAGAGGCTTATTCTTTACATGAACTTTTAGAATTTCATCTCGCTCGTTTTTATCCGGTAGGTCAATGGCAATTTGACGATCAAAACGGCCGGGGCGTAGTAGCGCGGCGTCCAAAATATCTGGACGGTTAGTTGCAGCGATAACAATTACATTGGCATCAGTGTCGAAACCATCCATTTCAACCAAAATTTGATTCAAAGTTTGTTCACGTTCATCATGACCGCCACCCATACCAGCACCACGCTGTCGGCCAATGGCGTCTAGCTCATCAATGAAGATAATTGATGGCGCATTTCTTTTGGCTTTAACGAAAAGATCGCGAACACGCGAGGCACCAACGCCAACAAACATTTCAACAAATTCTGATGCTGAAATTGAGAAGAAGGGGACACTGGCTTCACCGGCTACGGCTTTAGCTAAAAGAGTTTTACCAGTTCCAGGAGGCCCAACTAAAAGAACGCCGTGAGGAATTTCTGCTCCCAGCTTTTTAAATTTGGCTGGCTGACGCAAAAAATCAACTACTTCGTAAAGTTCTTGTTTTGGCTCCACCAAACCGGCGACATCATCAAAACTAGTTTTTGTATCACCAACAAGTTTGGCCCTGGACTTGCCAAAACTCATTGCTTTAGCGTTGTTACCTTGGGCAGAGCGAAGCATAAACCAAATAAAGCCACCGATAAGGAGTACTGGCAAAAGGATTGAAAGAATGTTCCACCAAGCAATGGAGTTCGTAGTGTCGATAACATTTATTTGCACCTTGTCAGAAGTTAAGCCATAGTCCTTAAGGGCCGACGTGGTTTCTTTGGTCGCCACCTCTTTGCTTCCATCTTTTAAATTGGCTGTAACTTGAGTGTCCTTAACATCGATTGACGAGACTTTGCCATCTGTAACATCTGTTACGATATTTGAAATTGCAACACTTTTTGTTTTTGATTTATTTTGATTAATATAGCCCGAAGCGATAGCCCCGATTATAATCAAAATAATGGCATAAAGTGCTACCCGACTCCAAATTGAAGGTTTGTTATTCATATAATCAATTTTATTTATTAGATACGATAATTTTACCACTTTCGATCTCAATTTTCAACCTAGATCTGACAATTTTAAATTTTTTACCGACATTTTTTTCTGCCAACAGTACTACCCCTTCAACATCAGAGAAAGTTAAATCCTTATCTAGGCCAAATTGACGAGCGATAATTCGAATAATCTCAGATTGAACAGCGGGGGAGAGGGCAACAAATTCTTTCCTGTTAATTATAATGTTACCTTTAATATTTTCAGAGATTTGGGCCAGAATAGCCTCGGAAGCCCGTACAATATATTCATCTGCCTGCGCCGCTAGTGCTGAAGTCCGGGCTATTGCCGACAACGCACGAGGATTAATTTTCTTTATTTCAGGTAAGATAACATGTCGCATAATGTTGCGAGTATATACTAAGTCATTATTAGATTCATCGGTCCTGTAGCCAATTTTGTTTTCCGACAGGTAGGAGACCAGTTCCTTTTTTTCCGCGAACAGCAGGGGACGAACAATATAACCACGTTTTGCCCTGAGCGAATAAAGTCCCCTAATACCTGCACCGCGAATAATGTTCATGAGCACTGTTTCCGCCAGGTCGTCTAAATTGTGTGCAACGGCAATGACTTTTGCTCGCTCCTCTTCTCTGGCTTTTTGCAAAAATTCATAGCGCAGTTCTCTAGCTTGGTCCTCGCTGGTAATCTTTGTTTTAGCCGACGCCGAGAGGAATTTTAATTTCAATTTTGATGCAGTTTTTTCGACAAACTTTTCGTCGGCGTCCGCTTCCCCACCACGAAGTTTGTGATTAAAATGAGCAACAACCAATTCTAATTTTAATTTGCTTGATAATTCCTTCAATAAATATAAAAGTGCTAGTGAATCCGGCCCTCCGGAGCAAGCAACGATGACTTTGTCCCCTGCCCCAATTAGATCGTTGTCCGCGATATATTTTTTAAATTGATCGAATAAGCTTCTGCGAAGCTTTTTACGCCTTGTGGTCGCCTTCGGCGACACTATCTCGGCCGCTTCATTCTTGCGACAATCCGCAGAATGTTCGTTTTCTTGTAATAAATTTTTTTCTACTTTTGCCATTGGATACTAAAGAAGGGCTTTCGCCCATTAATTAAGAGTCTGTATAATTTTTTTATTTGAAGTTCGGCGCGATTTTAACCAGATTTAGATTGGTAGCTGCGGCAGGGATCGAACCTGCGACCTCGGGCTTATGAGTCCCACGCTCTAACCAACTGAGCTACGCAGCCAAAAAATTGGTTGCGGGAGTTGGATTTGAACCAACGACCTCGAGGTTATGGGCCTCGCGAGCTACCGGACTGCTCCACCCCGCAAATGAATAGTACCAAAAAAATGCTGCCAGGTCAACCTAAATCAAACTTTTAGAGATAGGACCAATTACTCTGCTTGAGTTCGAGAATCGATTATAAAGTAAACTATCAAAGTTATAATTTCTATTGCCCAAAACCAGTGACAGAAAATTGTTTGTTGGTAGCTTCTGTCAATAAAGTAATGTGCAACATACAATACACCAGAAAATAGAATTGGCCACAGCCACCAAACAACGACTTTCCCCTCTTTCGCTTGGTATCGGTGATACAAAATCAAGAAAATAATTAAAATGATCAACGCTACTAGCCACCAGAAACAGAGCTCCTTAGCAACAGTCGTGGCGCCAGCTACAGTCGAGGCTCCGGCAACTTGGTTACCTGTGCCAGATGGAGTCGTTGATACTGAATTTTCTGTTTGGCTGGACGCTGGTGGATTATAGGTTATGGCAGTCCTAACTCTTTGATTCAAAGATGCTGGGGGAGATGAAAATCCAGATGGTTCAACTTGGTCAGTTGATTCAGTACCCATATTAAAATTAAAGCTTGTTGTGGCTTGCCCTTGTATATCATTGCCAGCTGAAGATGGAAAAATAGCAGCTATCTGCAAGTTCCTTGTTGCGCCTGGAGCAATTTCTGAAATAATTGTCTTAGTTCCATTTGGTAAAGATGCAAGCCCAGATAATGTCTGATTCCAAATTGCTGAACCACCTTCTCGTGGTTCAATCTGCAAAACTGTTGCCAAACTGCCAGAGACACCACTAGCCGAAATTGAGAAAGAGTGAGGCAGTGTTCCATTATTTTTAACTGAGACATCTTTAATAAAGATATCACCTGGTTTAATGTTTGATTCATTGAACAGCTGATCGCCCGAGTAACTGATTGCCAGCGGGCCGGCAGTCAAATTCGCAGCATAGATTTTGTAACTGGTAAATACCAGCCCAACCAAACCCACTAATACTGATGCCAGAGCAACAATCAATCCAATCTTTTTAGAATATATTTTTTTCATTATGCCCCCGGTGTTGGTACTGCCTGATCTTGCCAGTCAGTTACCAAATTATTATCTGCTCCTATTAATTCCATCGAGTGACCCGGGGTCGAAATAAGTGGCACGAATGCTCCTGCAGTCCAAATTCCTGCTCCAAGAGCTTTCACCTCACTGTCATTGCCAGTTGATCCATATTCGACAAAATCAACGATAGTAGTGGAATCTTTCGGCAATGACTTGAACAGACCGACTGATCCATGAGAGTCTCCCATATTCACACTATTAGTATTGGCCCAATATAAATCTGTTGAGGTATCCGTATCAACTGCCCGAACATGTATGACTACTTTCGCGCCAGGAGCCAAACTAAATGTCGGAAATGTGTAATCATAGGCAGAAGTAAGACCATCAAAACGTATATCGTACCCTGTCATATTCAGAGTGTATCCACCGGTGTTGGTAATTTCAATCCACTCTTTTCCAGTATCTGTCCCAACGGCGTTATAAAAAACTTCGGAAATTGTTGCCTTTCCGGGGTTCCAAATACCCGTAGAAAAAGAGTTGCCAGAAATAGAAACAGAGTCAGAGAAATATGCCCCCGTGTACGTTGCCGAAACCATAAGCATGGCACAGATTAGAAATCCTTTATGAAAAAATTTGGTCATTTTTTCTCCTTCTTTGGAGTCTTATTCAATTTATTTTTAATTCTAATCTCTTTGGCTTCCCTGGCAATTTTCTTGGCTTCCTCATAAATAATGATTGTGGCAGGAATCACTATAATTAGAATCAGTCCAGGCAAAGTTTTTAAATATTTTAACAAATATCCCAACAGAGCTATACTAAAACGATATTTCCCAACAATCTGGTTTTCGCTTACTGTTCTTACGTCAACAGCAGTGTTGGCGTCACCCTTTGTCAGATATATCTTACTGCCACTTTTCTCTGTAATTGATTGAATTCTGTGAGTCGTTGATTCTTTATCTGAACTTGCACCAATACTCTTAAAAGTAATAATATCCCCGACTTTATATTCGCCTACAGGCTTAACCACAGCCAAACTGCCGACACTAATGGCTGGTTCCATTGATCCAGATGTAACAGCCAGCAATTTGTAATTATTTTTGAACGGAATCAAAGCCACAGCAACAAAAACTCCAACAATTATTAAAAGTGCTAACGCCGCGTTACCAATAACTGATAATATTTTGTACCACTTATGCATATTTTCCTTTTAGTAATTCCGGCCATTTTGCTGTCCTCACACGAGGACAGCTTAAATGCGAAGAATTAGAATGTATCTGTTCCGGTATGAGACTGTTCGCCGGTAAACACTAAATCAAATGAGGCTGTTCTATTCTGCCACTCGTTGCCCAATGTTGTTGGGATGGTAAACCTGATTCCAACAACATAATCTTGACCAACATTGATTATACCAGCTGGGGTACGATAATAACTTGGAGCATCCAAAATATTTGAATCTGCAAAAAACGCACCGACTGTTGTTCCGCCTGTCCAATCAGGTGTGAAGAACGCACCATCTGCTCCAGCGACATTTGCTGAAACACTTACAGGGATCTGGCTTAAAAGTCCATCTGCGTCTACAACATTGATTTTGTTGGCAGTTAGATAATCAATCGGCAAACTACCAGTATTAGTCAAAACAACACTCTTAGTGATCGTGTCGCCAGGTTTCAAATCTGTAAAAGCAACGTGATAATAACTTGGGGTGTTATCGGTAATTGCCAGTCGACCAGTTGTGAAAGAATTACCTGCGATTGATTTGCTATCGGTAAAATAAGCGCCAGTTGCGCCAGTTGCGATTGTTGCTACTGCCACAATTGTGAGTAAACTTTTTACAATTCTTAACATAATTTCTCCATTCTTTTAAAATTGTTCTAACTTTTATGCAGATCTTGGGCATCGACCAAAACCCATAAAAAAATCAGCGGCAGGGCAATTCAAATAACAACCCTTTCCGCTGAATTTTCTTTTTCGATCTGCGCAAATATCATTATAAGATATTTCTCCCTCAGATTAAGTACTCTACAATAGTATCACTACGTATATACTTGTCAAGTACTTTTTCACTGCCCGAAAAAGTACAATTTCCAATACTCAATATTTGGTCGATTAATTACTGTTGGCGCCGCAGTTGATTTTGCTGCCTGAACCGCGACACTGTCATATGGAACCGCAATAACTGTTTCTCCTGGAAGCGCATAGCGCAGCTTTGCTCGGGCGACTTTTTCTTTGTAGGTATCAGTTTTATAGTAAGCAACATTCAATTGCAAATCGATTACTTCTTCCTTTAGAACGTTAATGTCCTCTTGCTGAGTTGCCACAGTTTTGTTCTCGCCGTAGTTATCATAGATTACTTTGCCGACAACAACAAAAGAATAAATTATAAATCCAATTGTAAGAAAGCGCCAAAAACCTTCCGGCAAACTCTTTCTAGTTTTTGCAATAAAATTTTCTTCTGCCATTTTCTTAATTATACCAAAAATCCCCCGATTGCTCGAGGGATTTTTTTTGGATTCTGTCAGTGTTTATTCCGTGTTCAAAGTCAGTGTAGTTATTACCAGCGCTTGCTTTTCTTCGGGCTAACTTTTTTTACCTTTTTTGGAGCAACTTTTGCAACTGGTTTCTTATTTTTCTCAATCACTTCTTTGGAAACAATTTCTTCTTCGTCATCACGGCCAAACCAGTAGAAATATCCACCTGTTGCCGCGCCAGCGAGAAGAATAAGGATGAAAAGAATAATCCACGGGGTCCAGTTAATTTTCTCTGATTCCTGACTTTCCGTAGCGGTTGTACCCTTAATTTGGCCCTGTTCTGTTGGCGTAGTTACTGTTGGGGTTTCGGTTGTCGATGAAACAGACGGTGTTTCTGGCTGGGTAATATCTGTAACGGTGGATACAGTTGTTGCTACCGCTTCAGTCACATTACCAGAAGAAGTTTGCGACGCTTTAACATTTGCGTTAATAATGAAAGACCCACCAACTTCATAACCATAGTGTAGAGCCAAAATCCTGACCGCGTAACTTTGATACGCGGAAACATTTACATCAAGGTGGTATAGGTTCCCCGTATCATTTCCCAATATATTTTTTATAGTTGCTACCTGAATTCCATTTGCAAAGATTATGTAATCTGTTGCACCAATTCCAGCACCATTAAAATTAATCGAAATAGTCTTGTCTGCACTTTGAAAAGCACTCAAGATTGTTGGATTCTGATTTAAATTGACGGGTAAAAGCAAAGAAGGATCGCCAGTCAAGTTTGTATTTTCTGCGGTGTATCTTGCGCCCAATGCATCAATTAAAGTGATGACGGCCCGAGTAGGTACATCCAACAAACTACCATTCCAACCAGTATTTGACCAGAAGCCATCTGACGCATAGTCAAATGATCCATCAATGTTAAACGGGGAAGACAAGCTGGTCGCGGATGCAATACCAGCCCAATTTGCTGATGGAATAAGAGCGTTAGACGTAGATAATAATGTTGTGCCTTTAAATAATTCTACTTTAACCGAAGAGACGTCAGCAGCAGTAATTCCATTTAAACCAAAACCAACAGTGTAACCGTTAACTCCAGAAATTTGCATTACCCCAAAATCTTCTGCAACCATATAAGGGAGAGGTGAGCCAGTCAACGTATGATTTTCAACGGTATAAGTGTTGTCCATTTTGTCTGTGACTTTTATAACAGCCCGAGTTGGTATGTTGGCTAGTGTTCCATTCCAACCGCTGTAAGTCCAAGCAGCATCTGCTACATAATCGAAAGTTCCGTTCACATCGAAAGGTGAGGACAAACTTGTTGCAGTTGGGTATTGAATCATTGCTTGGTCAGAGGTGGTAGTCGCCAATAAAGTTACGCCTTCGTAAAGTTTAATTTCAATCTTTTTGAAATGAGAGGCAGTATATGGAGCCGTCCCGAACCCAACAGTATATCCACTTACTCCGGAAGATCTCATTGTCCCAAAGTCTTCAGGGTGTACGACCGCCAATGAAGCAGGCTCTACATAATCGCTTGGTAAGAGTAAGGCAGGGTTTCCAGTAGGGGCTCCATATTCTCCGGAATAAGTTATGTCGGAATTATCCGTAATCGAGACCCTAGCTTTTGTTGGAACATCTGAGACTGTCCCGTTCCAACCACTATTTGCCCAGTAACCATCAGTAGCGTAATCGAAATACCCATTAATGTTGAACGGGGAAGAAAGACTGGTTGCAGATGCAATGCCAGTCCAATTTGCTGATGGAATCAGAGCGTTAGACGCAGATAAAAGAGTGCCATCTTTAAACAACTCTACTTTTGCAAATTTTAGGTCGCTTGCTGTCATACCCAACAACCCAAAACCCACAGAATAACCATTGACTCCGGATATTTGCATCACCCCAAAATCTTGAGTATTTATGCCAGCTGCTTCGGCTTTTGTTGGCTGCCACATCTTGGTGATCCAAGACGGAGTCAACATGCCAAAGGCAATCATGATTACTAGAAATTTGTATAAAAATTTCTTCATTTGTTTCCTTTTTAAATTAAATAGATAAAAACAATTTCTTGTTCAGAAACCTAATTTTAAACTCAAATTGTTAATTTGCCAAAGATTGATGAGAGAACTTTTAATACATCACATCTTTTGACGATGACATTCCCCTCGCTCGGCAAATTTTCTAAGAATCAGAAACCCAAATTTTTAACATTGGGACTTTGATATTTTCCCAATTTTATTCAGCATTCTTCATTCTGGTTTCGTCATTTCCTCAATGTGTTTTATCACCTTCTGCTTCCCATAGCGCACTTGTGATTAGTATGATGTTATCATACTTTTTCATACTTTCGCCCGCCATAGGTCATAACGCATTCACGGCAGCAAATTAGCAACAAGGCCTTTTGTTGTCAACAAAAATCATGCGATTTTTATTACGTAAACGTAAAAAATCACATCGGGAGTAGTATATTCTCTAAAATCTTTTATCGAACTAGAATTCCAGTTAGGGCGTTTGTCACGGTGGCGAAAAATTGAGCAAATCTGGATTTTGGTGCGGCAAGCATTTCTGTTGTCAGCGTTGTATCGGCTGTTTGCCCATTTTCAGTAAAAACCCCCTTAACCACTCCCACACCAATTTCTTGATAATCCGGGTTCAAAATGTTTGCCTTGTGGGCCGGTGAATTCATCCAGGCGGCTACAACACCCTCCGATGAACTAAAGCCCTTGGCTAAATTCTCACCAGCGACAGAGTAGTTGTAACCTGCACGGAGAATAAACATCCACGGTGTCTCGCCAAAAGCGTAGTGGTCAAAATAATTGCGGTAAATCATGTCCCTCGATTTGGCCACAGCTGCATCTTGCAACTCTGAATTCATTTTTAATGGATTTAAACCGTTTGCTGCCCGCTCTTGATTGACTATATTAATAATATTTTCCGGAGTAATTTCCGATGCATTAGCTAGGGCAAAAGTAATAATACCAAAAGCAAAAATCGCTAATATGGTTACCGCTGGAACAATTTTGTGCTCCGTTTCTTGATTCATATTCTTATTTTCGTACAAATATCGAAATAGTTCAAGGGCCACCTTTGTCATGATCTTGAAAATAGGCTCATTATTTTGTATGATGGACCTATTGCAAGGGCCTGTAGCTCAGTGGTTAGAGCGGCCGGCTCATAACCGGTTGGTCGCAGGTTCGATCCCTGCCAGGCCCACCACGCTTAGCGTGGTGGAAGCGGCGCTGAGCGCCGCACCAATTCAACCAAGAATGTTTTTTGTTTATATATTAATTAGTGAAAAAGATCGACGTCTCTATATCGGATTGTCAGAAAATGTTGCCCGGAGGTTAGATCAACACAATTCTGGATTTGTAATTGCTACAAAAAATCGACGCCCTTTTAAATTGTTGCTAACCGAAAGTTATTCTGAACTGGCGGACGCTAAGCGTCGTGACAAATATTTTAAAGGTGGCAATGGTCACAACAACCTAAAAATCCAAATCCAAGATGCCCTAATGAAAAATAATTACAAATATTTATAGCTGATTTTTTTTGTTTCTGATAAAATAAATTCAATGGGGTCAAACAACAAAAATAAAAAAGGACTACTGATCGCAATGGTGGCTATTTTGTCGCTTATTTTTTGTGTAGCCCTATCTCTTTTCTTGTATCAAAAAGCCTACGCCAACAAAATTGTTCGCAATGTTTACTACGATGGGATAAATCTCGAGGGCAAAACTAGGGCCCAGGTCAAAACAATAATTCAAACCAAAACAGACGATCTTTTAGACAACAAGCTTGTTACAAAATCTGACACCGGCAAAGAATACGATGCAGCCTTTTCCCAAACAGGAATTTCCTTCGACACAAATGCGACAGTGAATAACGCCTTCTCCTTCGGTAGAAATGACCAGTTTCTTCCAACGCTTTATGCACTTTCAAAAACAATGTTCATCAAAAATGACATTCAGGCACTTACAACTTTTGATGACAACGAATACCAATCTTACCTTGCAGCAACACAAAGCAGCCTGAACTTGCCGCCGGTTGATGCTAGCCTGTCTATTACCAGTGGAAAAATTGTGACAAACACTGGAACTAACGGGGTTACAGTTGATTCATCAGGTCTTAAAGATGAGATCACCAGTCAAATATTAACCAAACAAGAGGTTGTCTTAATCGAAGTTCCTACCACGCCAATCACCCCGACTCTTTTAACAGAAAACTTATCAAGTGCTAAATCAACGGCCGAGGGTTATCTTTCCCATCAAATTATTCTGACGGTGGCCAGTCAGTCATATACAGCTAGTTCTAGCGATATTGCTGGTTGGATTTCTTTTGGCTTGCAAAACGGTAAATACGCGGCTTGGCTTAATGACACAACAATTAAAACTTTTATTGGCAAGATTGCTGCCAAAAATGATATTTCTGTTATTGACACAAAAATATCCGCCGTTGATAATGCTACTGTTTTACAACAAGGCCGACAAGGTATTTACGTTGATCAAAACGACGCATTAGCAAAAATTAAAGTTGCGATGGCTTCTTCAGTAACCACGACGACAATTGCACTAATTCAAACGACAAAAGATCCACAGACAATAAAAGTTTTCCCTGACGAAGGCATTGTTCCTGGCAGATTCCCAGGAAAGTACATAGACGTAGATTTAACCAAACAATTAATGACGCTTTTCGACGGGTCAACCCAAGTTGCGCAATATATTGTTTCCACTGGTAAGGCCTCAACGCCAACTCCAGTCGGAACCAGAACTATTGAAGGGCACAGCGGCAGAGCCTGGTCAGCGCCATTCGGACTTTACATGCCTTACTTTATGGGCTTAGGTGGTGGATATGGCATCCATGAGCTTCCAGAGTGGCCAAATGGCTACAAAGAGGGAGAAGCTCACTTAGGCACACCGGTTTCACATGGTTGTATTCGCCTAGGAGTTGGCGCCGCACAAACAGTCTATGACTGGACTCCCGACGGCACCCAGGTTTATATACATAAGTAGAAATATCGGTCAGGGCGAAGAAGCCAGGTTGGAATTAGAAGCTGGAGGTAGATGGAAGAAAATAAAAATCAACCAATCAAATCTTTCAGAGACCTAATCGTTTATCAGAAGTCCTACAGTTCAATGTTGGCAGTATCTAATGATATTCTGCCGTTTTTGCCTGATCATGAAAAGTTTGATTTAAAAGATCAATTGTCTAGATCATCCAAATCAATCCCTAGATTAATTGCCGAAGGCTACGCAAAAAGACATCAAAAACTAGGTTTCAAAAAATATCTCGACGACGCTATGGGAGAATGCAATGAGACAATTGTTAGTATTGAGCAATCAAGAGACTTATATTTCAAAAGTGATTCAAAAAAGAATATCAATTGCGACCAGCTCGTGGATGAATATGATGTGATCGGCAGACAAATATATTGTTTGGCGAATAAATGGACTAATTTTCACTAACTTCTATCTCCACTATCTACTTCTACCCCGGCCTCTTAACCTTTGGACTAGCTCGTTTTGATGTCCGACAACTTAAATACCACTTCCGTGCCTTTTACAGCCTCGCCGCGGAGGATTTTTTCTGCCAATGAGTTCTCGACTTGCTCTTCAATAACGCGGGCCATTGGCCTAGCACCCATCTCTGGATCGTAACCCAACTCGGCCAATTTTTCCAGCGCCGAAACTTCAACTTTAAGTACAGCTCCCTTTGTAGATTGAATATCTGCCGCCAACCTGCGAATCATCATTTTCGCCACCTGCTTGATCTCATCTTTGGACAACGGAGAATAGTAAACTACATCGGTAAAACGGTTAATAAATTCTGGGCGGAATATTCCCTCATTTTGGACAAAATCCACTACTTGTTTTTTGGCCAAACTATATTCAACATTCTGGGCAGTTAATTGTCTGATTACATTAGCACCAGCATTTGAGGTTGCGATGATAATGGAATTTTTAAAGTAAGCTTTCCTACCAGTTGAACTAGTAATAAAACCTTCGTCCAAAATCTGCAAGAATAAATTCAAGATATCCGGGCTGGCTTTTTCAATTTCATCAAAAAGGATTAATGAGAAAGGGTTATTTCGAACTTTGGCAATTAGCTCGCCCTCGATTTTCTGGCCAGAACCTGCCGGTGAGCCGATGAGGCGATATACATCTTGCTTGTTTTGATATTCACTCATGTCGAAACGAATCATGGACCCGGCTGAGCCAAAATAGACCTCAGCCAAAGCTTTAGCAGTTTCTGTTTTTCCAACACCAGTTGGACCCAAAAAGAGAAAGCTGCCGATCGGCTTAGTGCCCTCAGTTACCCCAGCTCGTGACCGACGCAGTGCTCCGGAAACAGCTTCTACGGCTTTTAGTTGACCTACCACACGTGTCCGCAATTGCTCCTCCAGATTAACCAAAACTTCCTTTTCGTGACCGGTTGCATCCTCAACGGGAATATTAGTTTTTTGCGACACATATTGGTCGACAACTTCAACGCTCAAAATTTTTTCTTTGCTATCAGACAAAGTGTTGGCGGCATTTTCCAAAATTGAAATTGATTTTTCTGGGTTTGGCTGATCTAGAATATATTTTTTCGCCAGTTTAATTACTTCCCTAATTGCCTGGTAGGTAACCGCTGTGCCATAGTGAGCTTCAACTGCCGGCGCAGTATCCTCCAAAATTCGCACCATTTCTGCTTCGGTCGGCTCCATTACTTCAATTTTCTCAAACCGCTGGACCAAGGCAGTATTGCCGGCAACCAAATTGCCGTAATTGGAAACATCAGTAGTACCAATAAAACTAATATCGGGATACGACAAGTATGGAGTTAAAACTGAAGTTGCATCAATTTGCCCAGTTTCACCGGAAACGAGAATCTTTTCGATGCCATCGATGAAAATAATAACATTACCGGCATTAGCAGCTTGAGAAAAAACTTGGGTAATCCGCTGCGTAAATTCGCCTGGGCCAGAGAGACCAGAAATTAATAGGTCAACATTTAACTCAACAATGTGCTTGTGGGCTAAATTCGGCAAAGTTCGCCCCTCGTCAATTTTTTTAGCAAAACCCAGCACTGCCGTTCTTTTACCAACGCCGGGCTCACCAACTAAAATTGCATTCGCCCCGACATTACGGTTTAATGCTTGTTCAATTAAGCCAATTTCTTTATCATGTCCAACAAGCTCAAGGCCCAACCCTTGTCGCTCAAGGCCAGTAGTTATGTCAGTAGAATAATGATCTAAATCCGGCGTATAACCGTAGGCCCAATCTTTGCCAACTCCACCAGTTAAATGCAGGTGGTTCGGATCAAAACTAATATGTCGTTCTTCATACTTTTTAACAACTTCTGTTTTCCAATAAACAACGTTGGCTAAATCAGCACTGGTTAAATTTAATTTTGATAAATACGATGAAAAAGTTATATCAGCCTCAGCCAAAGCGACGAGCAGGTCGCCGGTTTCGATTTGTTCATGGCCCTCGATGATTGCTGATTCTATGGCTTGCTCTATTAAAGTGGAAAATCGAACGCCAGATGGGCTAGGCTGCTTCTCTAAGAGAGAGAGAATTTCAGACTTGTTTCTCCCAATTCGATAGAAAATGAAGTTGGTGTCATCGGAGCGGACAACTGCAGCTAGAGCATCTGGAATATTTACTTCTTCTAAATCATTGCCCAAAGTCAATAAAGCGCGGCCCAAAGCCACAGAAAAAGAATCAACGACATTGACTTCGCGGCCAGAAGCTACAAGCTGTTTTAATTTCTTTGGCGTCAAAATTTCCGGGCTGTGGACGAAAAATCGCAAGAAGCCTCGGATTGATAAAAATACTAAGAAAAAAGCCAATAAAATTTGATCAAGCCCGAAATATTGGCTGAAACTTGTTGAGTTAAACAGCCAAGAAACCCAAATTATAAGAGCCAAGATACCGAAAAGCCAAAATACCAAAGAAATAAATTTGCCAAGAAAACTCGAGCAAAATTGGTTAATCCTAACCAATTTTGTAATTCTTGACCCGGAAAAATTAATTTTTAGTTTAGCGTTCATTTATGCTGCCCCCGAAAGATTTGTGATACCTAAAATAACCAGAGCTAAAATAGCCAACGGAAAAGCTATCCATAGGCAAAAAAGGCCGATAAAAGCTAGTGTCACAGCCAAAAAAGCTATTATAAAGGTAATTAAAACAAAACTTTTTACTAAGAATCCAATGAATCTGGAAGACATGTTAAGCATCCAAACCGAGAATTTCTCTTGCAACGATAGGCCATCGGTCGACATTGAATCACGTTTCCAAGGAGCGAATAGTGTCTTGAAGAGTATTTTAACCGAGAATAGATCAAGTAAAGTAATGGCCGAAGCTTGAAAAGCTAAAAATAGCCGGCGGGGTAAATAGCTGTACCACCAACTAAAGTATAGAATCACTAAACTGTTCGTCCCCTCCTTCATGATGCAAACTCTAAATACTAAGCACTAAATTCTAAACTTTTTTGTATTTGGAATTTTGAAAATTCGAATTTGTTTAGAATTTAGAATTTCGAATTTAGGATTTTTTCTCAGCAATTGCATCTTGTGGGCAAATTTCAATTACCTCGCTAATTTCGCAATCTTCGCACTCGCCAGATTCGATAACTTCAGACTTTCCTTCCTTGTTGAAATGAAACAATTCTTCAAATGAAGATACGCACATTCCACAACCAATGCATTTTGCGTCGTCAACGCTTAAATCACTCCCTTTTACCATGGGTTTCTCCAAAAATTACTGATTTGATACTATTATAACGAATTCAGAGCAAAAAAAATAGCGGAGTGCCACATGGACACGCCGCACGATCATTGTTCGCCCCAGGCGACTATTAGCCGGGGCAATGTTCGGCTATCGAGTGAACATTCCGGCACTCGTCACATCGCCTCATGCCACGGGCCCCAAGTTCCTCATCGGTTTCAGCAGATGGCTGACGCGGCTCTGTCGGCTTCGATGCCGCTCCAAGCAATGACGAGGTACTGTCGTCGCAATCGTGGCCATGATTGCCAATCAGCTCACCACACTGCGCACAATATGATGCCCTAGTTCCTGCCATGGGTTTGCCTCCGGAGGAGTAAGTGTGAAGATACTTTAACATAAGGCAATAGATATAACAAACAAAAAAACCGTCAGATATTATCCAACGGTCTTTTTGGGAAGTACTCCACTTTTTTCAAAAGAGTATTGTTCCGTATACTGTTCCAACTGCGACTGCGAGTATTGCGACTACGCTCATAGTTAATGCTTGCCAGAGCGTAAGATCATACTTTCGTTTGACCCTACCCTCGTCGATTGCAACAACTGTTTGAGCTCGAAGCTCTTTCTCAGTCATAATGCCCTCCTCTATATTTTTAAATTGCTGATACTATTATAGCATATAAAAACTTGTCTGTCAAATATGATCTCAATTTGTTGCTAATTAATACCCCACCCTGGTATAGTGTTAATAACTGGGGGTATCCTTGTGGATAACATCCACAAGGGAAATCCCTAATAACTAATTACTAATTTCTAAACAAATGGAAGTGCAAAAAATTCAAAACCGATTAAAGCGAATAGAGGGGCAGATTCGTGGTGTTGAAAATATGGTCTCGCTGCTTCGATCAAGTGACGAGATAATTATTCAGCTCTCGGCAATAAAATCTGCAGTTAATTCTCTGCTGTACGAAATTATTGACCAAGAGATTGACCAGGCTGACCTGGAACGCATGAATGAACTAAAAAAGACGCTGAAGCGCCTATCTAAGTAAGAAGTTGGATTTTGGGCAAAGAAGCCAGTTTAGATATTGGAGGTTAGAAATTTGATTAATCCAATTTCCCCTTCCGTCTTCTACTTCCAAACTGGTTTCTTGACCTTGAGACCTACATCTACAATTATATTAACCGGCTAGCGACAAACACCAGCGCGACGCCGATAATAGTGAAGAACATTAAATATATTGAGTTGCCTCGTTCATGTGCTTCTGGCAAAAGATCGGATGCCCCAATATATAGGAAGAAGCCAACAAAGTAAGCCAGAATGTAAGTTAGTGAAGTTTCCGTAATCTTTATCACCCCAGGAATAAAAATTCCGACTACAGGCGCCAATGCAACAGCCAAAAGGAGTCCTGTAATTTTTGCCCTATCATTTTTGTTGGTTAACATTAGAGTTACTGTGCAAAGCCCATCTGAAAACTTATGCAAAATAACTCCAACGGATACCAATACGCCAACTTGTGGATTAATTAGAAACCCAGCTCCCATGGCCAGGCCATCGATTAAACTGTGAAGTGTAATGCCAATGCCGCCCAAAAGACCGACGCTTTCATGATGTTGGTTGTCACAACCATCCTCAGTGCAAGCGTGAACAATCATAAACTTCTCAAGAATGTAGAATGATAGAAAACCAACCAAAACGGCAATCATTGGCTTATAAAGCTCTAAGTGATTGGCCGTGGCTAAAGTAATTACTTCTGGGAAAACCTCAAAGAAAGCTAGCGCAACTAGAACTCCAGCAGCGAAAGCCATGACAAAGTGCAAACGATTCTTAAATTTAAAGGCAAAATAGCCACCGATAATTGTGGACAAGAATGCGAGAATTGCAAATAATATTAACATGAGACAATTTTAGTTTATAAAGTTTATAAAGTCAAAAGCTTATAAAGCACGTTGAACAATAATCAATAAAATAAAAATTCCTTCGACTTTACAAACTTTAAGAACTTTTTACTTTCAACTTGATATGAGTTTATTCATATCGGAGTACATCGAGCGCGTTAACTTTGGCTGCGCGGCGTGCCGGGTAAATTCCGGTTACGAATCCAACCAAGATGGCCGTAAGAACAATGGCGCCAATTAAACTGATTGGGTAATAGAAAACAGAAACAGGATCTCCTCCAGCTCTGGTGGCAAAAAGATTTAATATTACATTAGCAATTTTACCCAAAATCATACCCCAAAATATTCCAAATACGCCGCCGACCAATCCTAGAGTCATTGCCTCGGCAACAAAAAGATTACGAACATCACGCTTATTCATACCAAGAATCTTCATTAACGCCACCTCTTTAATTCTTTCAAGCAAAGAAATGGTTAAAGTGTTAAACATTCCTAAAAGCGCGACCAAAAGAGCGATAAAACCAAAACTACCTAGAACGATTTTGAATATTGAGAAAACTTGCTCAACCTGATTGACAGTATCCCCTACATATTCAGTTTTAAGTCCATAAGCCTCTATTTGCTTTCGTATTGTGTCAGATTTAGAACGATCAGAAATTCTAACTTTTGCTTGTGAATAATTAGTTAAATCCCATCCACCTGTTGCTTCTTTATTAACATAGACCGAAGGTGATGAGTCGTCTTTAATTACACCAACAATCTCAAAACTTTGATTTGAATATGTTTTAACTTCTCCGCTTTTTGCTAACTCTTTCGGAATAACGACATCGAAATCAACTTTTTTACCAATAGCACTTTCTGGATCATCGTTTGTGATAAAAGCTAAATAAGAAGTATTGACAACAATTTTTCCAGAATCACTTTTTGGCAAGGTGGAACCATAGCGGACTTTCTTTCCTGACCAGCTGATATAGTCGGGGCTTGTAGCGAATAATGCTGTGTCCATGGTGTTTTCAGCCTTCTTGGCTTTAGCACCTAGGTTGGTAGTAACCTCAACCGCAGAGACACCAGATATTGCCGAAACCTTGGAAATAACATCGCTATTTAACTTTACAACCTGAGAGTTTCCAGTACCGACATCAATCAGCTGAAAAGCATCACCACCAGTAATTTGCTCAGTAACTAGCTTTTGTATACCAGACCCGAACGATATCAAGAAAACCACCGCTGATATACCAATAACTATTCCAAGCAAAGTTAATAGAGTTCTCATTCTGTGAGTAACAAGATTTTTAATTGCAAGTTTTAATAAAAATCGCTTATCCATTTTTGCTGTCCTTTATAATTTCTCCGTCTTTCATTTGGACTTTGCGCGTTCCGAAGTCAAAATACTGTTCATTATGCGTTACCATTAAAATTGTTCTCTTGTGCTCATGGTTTAACTGACGAAAAATCTCCATAATTTCATTGCCTGATTTTGAGTCCAAATTTCCAGTCGGCTCATCTGCCATTAAAATCCAAGGGTTTGATACCAATGCCCTAGCCAAGCCAACTTTTTGTTGCTGACCACCAGAGAGTTGAGTTGGCATTTGTTTAGCAAAATCAGAGATTCCTAGGTCAGCAAGTGTTTTCTTCGCATGTTTCTCGGCTTCGTCACTTTTCATGCCCTCAATGACTAATGGCAAGGAAACATTTTCAACTACATTTAGTGATTTGATCCAATAAGGCATTTGGTAAATCATGCCAATTTTTTTTGACCGAAATGTCGAACGCTCATCGTCGTCCATGTTATAAATTTTGGTGTCCCTGATAACGACCTCACCTTTGGTT
>Ga0194044_10000161_pt1 | contig 29024 bp, 21 predicted proteins | sample JunL4417m_MetaG_FD_155460 | JGI IMG/M metagenome (GOLD analysis project Ga0194044, IMG submission 155460) | Anoxic zone freshwater microbial communities from boreal shield lake in IISD Experimental Lakes Area, Ontario, Canada - Jun2016-L442-17m | ecosystem: Environmental > Aquatic > Freshwater...
GAAGTCGCGGGCGTCGCCCGCGACTTCGCGCTGCCCTCGCGCGTGCTCGGCGGCGAGGAGGAGGGCGCCCTCGCTTTCCGCGGCGGCACGGCCGAGTTCGTCGGCCGGGTGGGCGGGCCTCTGCTGCTCACCGACATCGGCGGCGGCAGCACCGAGCTGGTCGTCGGCGCCGCCGGCTCACAGCCTGACTTCGTGCGCAGCCTGGACATCGGCGTCGTGCGCCTCACGGAGCGCTTTCTGCACCACGATCCGCCGGCGACGGAGGAGCTTGGCCGGCTCGAGGCGTTCGTCGCCGGCGCCATCGCCGACGGCGTGCCGGTCGCGGTGCGCGGCGCCGCGCGCGGCGCCGTGGGCGTGGCCGGCACCTACACCACGCTCGTCGCCCACAAGCTGGGCCTGCGCGAGTACCGCTCCGACCTGGTCCACGGTCACGTGCTCAGCCTCGCCGACATCGACGCCGCGATTGCCGAATTCGCGAGGCTCACCAACGCGCAGCGCGGCCGCCTGCCGGGCATCCAGAAGGGCCGCGAGGACGTGATCCTCGCCGGAGCCCTGATCGCCCGCGAGGCCTGCCGCGCCTTCGGCCTCGCCGCGGTGCGCTGCAGCGAGGCCGACATCCTCGAGGGCGCGGCGCTGGCGCTGGCCGAGGGCTCGCTCGGGCCGGGCTGAGGGCCGGCAGCGGCCGCGGTCCTGTCGCGGCCCGTCTTGCCCGGCTCAGCCGAGCACCCCGGCCACGGTCGCCGCACGCCAGCGCCCGCGTCGTATACTCCTCCCGTGCCGGAGTGGCGGAACTGGTAGACGCCGGGGACTTAAAATCCCCTGTCGCCTCGGCGGCGTCCGGGTTCGAGCCCCGGCTCCGGCACCAGGAGTACCTGCTCGGCGGCGTTTCCGAGGGAGTCGGCGGGGCGCCGGCTCACATGCCGGGGCCGGCGTTTGTCGGCATTTGTCAGCAAGACCGCTTCACTCCTCTTTCAGAAGCCCCGCGGGACATCGAATCTCGTGATGTCGCCGTCTTCGTCTTCCACCAGTGTGACTGCCCAGTCGCGTGGCTCTCGCCACTCGTCATCGTCGATCACCATGTGGTGCGTGAAGGGGAAGTCCCGCGTATCGCCGGAGGTCTTGTCCGGGCCGACCGCGTAGAAGCGCACGTCACGCGGCAGAAAGAGGCGGAGTGTCTGCGCCAGCAGGCGCATATGACGCTCGGTCATCTCGATGTGCTCGCCGTCGAGCCCATCCCTGGTCACCAACTCATGGGCGACGGCCATCTCGATACCCTGGTCACCGCGGTCCACGGCCGGCCAGGCCAGGTCGATGCGGTAGGTTCTCATCAGGAGCCCCGCGGAGCCCCGCGCCACGATGCGCCGCCGCGCGCGACGTCCCCAGCGGCGGCCTCGTCCACAACGAGCTGCGACACATAAAGGTCGAAGGTCGCACGGCGACGCCTCCACCAGTCCGCCGTGATCTCCCGATGCGCCGCAACCCGCACGTTGCGGGAGGGCCTCGCGGCAAGGTAGCTGACGACGGTCGTCTCAACGTAGAGCTTGAGCTTCTCGCTCATGTCTCAACCATTCTCTCCTTCATGGGCCAGGCGCTGGTTCTCGGGGGACAGGCGGCTAGAAAGACCGGACGGCACGCACCAGGCGCGGCAAGTACTTGAAGTAGTACTGGGTCTGGTAGCCGTAGACAAGGCTCTGATCCCAGGCGGCATCCTTGCTGGCCTCGGACGAGCTCCAGTAGAAATTGCCGGACGAAAAACCGCCGATCGCGTCCTTGCTGAGGTAGAGCTTGTTCAGCTCATCCTTGCTGGGCAAGTACCAGTCGGCGTAGCCGCCGCTCGTGTAGGCCCGTGCCAAACCTGCCGCATAGCTGGTGGCCACAGGTCCTTGTACTGCGATGATCGTCGCGGTATTGGCTGATCCTGTGCCCAGTGCGGTCGCGGTTGCACCAGTGGCGATGGCGGCCTCTCCGATCGCGGTGTTGCTCCATCGTATTCCCGCGGTCTCCCCACCTGCCGTCGTCTGGTCGGCAGTCGCGGCGATCAAGCCGTGCGTTTGTCCCGCCAGGTAGCCGGGGTCTCCAGCCTGAAGGATGTAGGCGACGATGCCGCCCTGGTAGGGATCGCCGATGGCGACGGGGCCGGGGGGCTTGGGGGGGTTGCCGGCAACCGCGACCGTGACGACGTAGGCCTGGGTGGAGGCGTCGGTGGCGATGACCGTGTAGGTGAGCGGGCTGGTGAAGTCGTTGATCGAGAGCCCGCTGACCTGGGGTATGACGCCGATCGCGACCGCTGCTCCGCTCGTCGCGAAGGTCGCTACCAGAGCGCCGACGTTGGTCCCGACTGGGACGGTCAGGGCGACGGTGTGCGCGGCTTCCGAGATGACACCGTCGACGTGCGGGGTCAAGCCATCGAAGCTGAAGGCGGTGATCGCCTTGTCGGAGTCGGTCGCCGTCACGACCCTGAACGCAAGGCTCCTGCTCCAGGCGCCGGCGCCGGCGGCGTTGCTGGCCCGCACCTTCCAGGTGAGAGCGACGTCCGTAGGCAGGTCCGTGCTGCACTGCCACCAGGGTTTGCTGAGGCCGCTCTTCTTGAGCAGCAGCGTGCCGGCCTCGGAGACGCGCAGCTCGTACCTGGCGGCGCCGCGTGCCTTGCCCCAGATGAAGATGGGCGTCGTGGTGAGGATGGCGCCTCTGGGCGCCGCCGCCGTAGGCTTGCCCGGCGCGGCGCCTTTGCCGAGGCTCTCGTGGCCGGCGGCCAGGGCGCTGCCGGCGAGGAGCAGGGCGGCGAAGAGCGCCAACATGAGAGTCGTGGTCAGCGCCCCAAGCGCACGCCCTTGTGCCCGCTTCCTGGTGGTCCGCATCGCTTCCTCCTCAAAGCCGGTGGGTCGGGATGTGAGGCGAGTATCGCGCGGGCAACGACGGAGCGCAATAACGGAACCCCGTACGCTTGTACGGAGAGGCCGGGCGGATCAGATGAGCACAGCGCGGCTGCGAGGCCTGTGAGGGCCTCGCCGCCGGAGCCTGCACCCGCCGTGGGCGCGATCGAGCCGCAGTTGGCCTCGTACGACTTGCTGTACCTCTCGCCCCGTGCGTTGAAGCGGAGGTCGGCCGCCGGCGGTTCAGCTCCGGCCATCGTCGTGCGTCAGGAGGCGGTGCGCCGGTCTTCTCCGCGACGTCCTGGTGATCGGAGATGAAAGAGATGGTGAAGTTTTCACGCGCGCGCGCCGATACACCGAGGGATGAGCGATCCCCTGGCATCCGGAGAGCGACGCGCGGAGTGGCTGCGGGTGCGGCAGGCCGCGGAGCTGCTGGGCGTGAGCGCCAGCACGCTGCGGCGCTGGGCGGACGCGGGAAAGGTGGCGTCGCGGCGCACTCCCGGCGGGCAGCGGCGCTTCCGGCGCGACGACCTCGTCGCACTGCTGCCGCCGGCGCGCGACGACGCGAGCGCCGCGGCCGCGGTGGCTCAGCGCGAACAGGACCGCAAGCTGGCCCTGCTGTTCGAGGCTACGCGGGCGGTGACCTCGTCGCTGGTCCTCGAGGACGTCCTCGAGCTGGTGACGCGCACGACGGCGGCGGCGATGGGCACGTTCGCCGCCGACATCTTCGACTACTCGGCGGCCGACAACGCCATGGTCGCCTCGGGCTACTGGGCCATGGACATAACGCCCGAGGACGAGGACTACCTCGGCTTCAGCATCTCCCTGGACGAGCGTCCCGGCTACTACCCCTGCGTCGACCAGCCCCGACTGATCGAGCGGCAGCTCGATGGCGACGGCTGGCCGCCCGGAGAGCGCGAGATCGCGGCGCGCTGGGACGAGAAGAGCGGCCTCATGGCCCCGCTGCTCTACGGCGGCGAGCTCATCGGCCTGCTGGGCTGCACCGAGAAGCGTTTCGTGCGCCACTTCAGCGACGAGGACCAGCGGTTCCTCGAGCTGCTGGCCGTGCCGGCCGCCCTGGCCATCCACAACGCCAAGGTGTTCCGCGAGCAGGAGGAGAGGGCGCGCCGGCTGGTAACGCTGCGCGATTGCGGTCGCGCCGTCGCCTCGTCGCTGCACGTCGACGAGGTGCTGGCCACCCTGGCGCGCATGGCGGCCGAGGCCCTGGGCTCTCCGGAATGCGTCATCTTCGACTACGACGCCGCCGCCGACACCCTGACGGACAGGGCGCTCTACGAGGAGGACCCTCAAGGCTACGAGGACCTGGGCGTGCCCATCCCGCTGGGCGATTCACCGTCCGACAGGGTGCTGCTCGAGAACCGGAGGATCGTCGTCGAGACGCTCTCCGATCCGGACATCGCGGCGGACTCCCGCGCCTCGATGGAGCGCTGGGGGGAGAAGACCTGCCTCAACGTGCCCCTCTGGTTCGGTGACGCGCCGCTCGGCATCCTCGTGCTCATCGAGACGCGGCGCGAGCGCGTCTTCTCGCGCGAGGAGACCGAGCTGATCGGCGGGATCGCCGAACAGGCCGCCGGGGCCATCCACAACGCGCGCCTGTACGAAGAGGTGACGCGCCTCCATCTCGGCAACCTCAAGGCGCTCAGTTCGGCGCTCAGCGCCAAGGACTACTACACCCTCGGTCACGCCGCCCGCGTCTCCGCGTACATGATGTTGCTGGGCAGCGAGCTGGGATGGACGGACGAGCGTCTGGCGGAGGTCCAGGACGCCGCCTACCTCCACGATATCGGCAAGATCGCCGTGTCCGACCGTGTATTGCTGAAGGCGGGACCGCTGAACAGCGAGGAATGGGAGCAGATGCGCCAGCACCCGGGCATCAGCGCCGAGATCGTGCGGCCGCTGTTCAACGAGGAGCTGACGCTGGCGGTGCGCCATCATCACGAGCGCTTCGACGGCGCCGGCTACCCCGACGGTCTGGCCGGAGAGGCGATTCCCCTCCTGGCGCGGGCGCTGTGCGTCATCGACGCCTACGACGCGATGTCGTGGAGTCGGCCGTACAGAGCGGGCCTGACCCGCCGGCAGTGCCTCGACGAGATGAGGCGCTGCAGCGGCGCCCAGTTCGACCCCGAGCTGGTGACGGCGTTCGTGCGCGCCCTCGAACGCCTGGAGGGGCGCCGCCGCCGCGGCGTCGCCGTGGCCGAGCAGGCCGCCGCGCTCGTCGATCCCGCTGAGCACGCGCTGCTGCGCTCACGCGCCGACGAGGCACGCCCGGAGCACGTCGAGATGGTCGGCGCCCTGCGGGCGCTGCGCGACGCCAGCCCCCCGGTGCGCTTCATCAGGACCTTCGCCCTTCAGGGCGACACGTGCATCGCGGTGCTCGACACGGGGGAGGCGCGGGAGGATCTTTCGCACATCGGGGATCCGTGGCTCCCGCACGACGAGCTCGCCGCGGTGCTGAGCGGAGACAGCCTGGACGCCAACGTCCTGAACGCCGACGAGCTCGGCGTCTGGGTCACCTGCGTCGCGCCCGTCCGGGCCGCCGACGGGAGCGTCGCGGCGGTGGCCGCGGTCGACCTGCCGGCGATGGAGTCCGGCCCGCTGCAGCGCTTTCACCGCGATCTGTCACAGGATCTTTCGGCGATGCTGCAGGCGGCAGCGGTGCGCTGGAGCCGCGCCGAGCTGGAGGCGATCACCGACGGCCTCACGGGTCTCTACAATCACGGATACCTTCAGGTCCGCCTGGGAGAGGAGCTCGAGCGGGCGCGCACCGAGGGGGAGCCGCTGTCGGTGCTCTGCATCGACCTCGACGAGTTCAAGCCGTTGAACGATTCGCGCGGTCACGAGGCGGGCGACGAGGTGCTGCGCCGCGTCGCGCGCGCCGTCGAGAAGCAGGCGAGACGTACCGACCTTGTGGCCCGCTACGGGGGCGACGAGCTCGTCGTCGCGCTCCTCGGCACCGGCGCGGCCGCGGCCGCCATGGTCGCCGAGCGCATCCGCGGCGGGATCCGCGCCGAGAATGCCGACGACGCTGCCATCACGGTGAGCATCGGCGTCGCGACCTTCCCCGACGATGCGGGCTCCAGGGCCGAGCTGCTCGACAAGGCCGACTGGGCGATGTACGCGGCCAAGCGCGCCGGTCGCGACCGCGTGCTCGCGTTTCACAGCGCGGACACACCGCCGAAGGTTTGACGCCGGGTCGGCCGCTGAGGTCGAGCGCCTCTTGGCCGGCCTCTTTACAGGCGCCCGGCGCGGCCCTACCATCAAGGACGAACAGGAGCACGGGCGCGTCTCGCGGATGGCCGCCGGCGGCGCCCGTCGAAGGGGGCTTCATGGGCTACATCGTCGCAGCCATCGTCGTCATCGCCATCGTCTTCATCATCGTGATCCTCGCCATGGGCATCCGCGTCATCAGGCCCACGCACCGCGGCCTGGTGGAGCGCCTGGGCAAGTACAACCGCTATTGCAACCCGGGTCTGCACATCATCATCCCGGGCCTCGAGCGCCTGTTCCAGGTGGACGTGCGAGAGGTACTGGTCGAGGCGCAGCCGCAGACCATCATCACCAACGACAACCTCAACGCCAAGGTCGACGCGCAGGTGTACCTCAAGGTCAAGAGCGACGAAGAGAACGTCAAGGCGTCGCAGTACAACGTCACCAACTACCAGAACCAGATCGTCAACCTGGCGCGCACCACGCTGCGCAACATCATCGGCACCTTGACGCTGAAATCGGCCAACAGCGAGCGCGGGCGCATCAACGAGGAGCTGCGCGGCACCCTCAAGAACGAGACCGCGAGCTGGGGCATCGAGATCCTGCGCACCGAGCTCAAGGAGATCGACCCGCCGGTGGACGTGCAGGAGACCATGAACAAGGTCGTCAAGGCCGAGAACGAGAAGATCGCCGCGGTGGACTACGCCACCGCCACCGAGACGCAGGCCGACGGTCAGCGGCGCGCCGAGATCAAGAAGGCCGAGGGCATCAGGCAGGCCAAGATCCTCGCCGCGGAGGGCGAGGCGCAGGCCATCAAGCTGGTCAACGAGGCCGCCGAGCAGTACTTCGTGGGCAATGCCCAGATCCTGCGCAAGCTCGAGACCGTCGAGAAGGCCTTCTGGCAGAACGCCAAGATCATCGTGCCGGCCAACGGCGAGCTCGTGAACATCATCGGCGATCTCGCCGGCATCGCGCCCGTGCCCGTGAGGGCGCCGGTGAACACCACGCCGGTGCGCAAGTAGCGCTCAGCCGCCGCGGGCGGGCTGACGTGCGGGGCGCCGGAGGGGCGCCGCACCCTACGTCGCGGCGCGCGCCCGGCGCGCGCGGGCGCGCTGAAAGGCCGCCTCGGCGAGCCACACGTGGTCGAGCTGCTCGCCGTGGCGGCCTTCGGACGCGCGCTCGCGTACCGGCCTTGCCGGGATGCCCGCCACCAGCATGCCCGGCGCCACGTCACGATTCACCAGGGCGCGCGCCGCGACGATCGCCTCCGCGCCCACCGTCACGCCGGGCAGGATCGTGGCGCCAGCGTACACTTTCACGTACGGGCAGATCACGACGGGCGCGTACGTGCGCACCGCGTGGTCGGCCTCGCTGTGGCTGTGCGTGAAGACCGCGACCCACTCCGTGAGGCAGGCGGCGTCGCCGATGGTCACGCCGCCCTTGGTGTCGAGAAAGACGCCGCGGTTGAGAAAGACGTCGTCGCCCACCTCGAGCAGCTGCCCGAAGTTGAAGCGCACGCCTTCGTCGGCGATGAAGTGGCTGCCGCAGCGTTTGAAGAGGCGCTCCGCGATGAGGCGGCGGAACGGGATCGCGAAGTTGGCGACCACGCTCAGCGGCAGCTTGTCGAAGGCGTCCCAGAGCAAGTGCAGGGCACGCCGGCGCGCCGTGACGCCGACCTCGGCGGCCTTGGGCAGGTACTCGCTGTAGAGGCGCGCCTCGGGCCAGAGATGGGCGGGAAAGCCGGGCGCGCCGAGGCGCTCCAGGACCTGCGCGACGGCATCTCGTTCCAGCTCGCCGTCGAGCAGCCGCTCGACGGCCGCCAGCTCCTGCGCGATGGTCGCTGCCATGATGCCTCCTCAGTGCTTGTCGTGCCGCGGCACCACCAGCACCGGCAGCTTGCTGTGGTGCAGGAGCTTGAGCGCCGTGGAGCCCAGGAAGGCGGCGGAGACGGCGCCTTCGCCGTGGCTGCCGACGACGATCAGGGCGGCGTCGTGCTCCCTGGCCGCCTCGAGCAGCACCTCGACGGGGCGGCCCTCGGCGACCACCTTCCGGGCCTTCACGCCGGCGGCGGCGAGCTTCTGTGCGGCCTCCTCCACCTGGCCCTCGGCGTAGCCCTGCACAAGCTGAGCGTGGTCGTCGAACTCGGCGCTCATCATCAGCGGCGAGTCGGTCATGCCCATCGGCACGTAGCCGATGGAGAACTCATAGGCGTAGACGACCACGACGGTGGCGTCGGCGATGGCGCCGGCGAGGTCGATGGTGCGCGCCAGCGCCGTCTGGGAGCAGTCCGAACCGTCGTAGCCGAGTACCAGCGTCGTGGGCATCGCGTCCTCCTTGAATGGGTCCCTGGAGCAACTATGCTCGCCGGGGGCGGCGGCAAAACGGGGCGCCTACGCCGCCCGCCGCGCCGCCGCCCGCCGCGCCAGCACGCCGCGGCCCGGCGCCGCCACAAAGGCCCCCAGGAAGGCGGCCGTGGCGATGAGCACGACGGCCGCCCCGGAGGCCACGTCGAGGTAGTAGCTCACGTACAGGCCGGCGACGCTCGACACGGCGCCGATCGCCGCCGAGACGGCCATCATCGTGGGCAGGCGGCGGGTAAGCAGGTAGGCGGTCGCCGCCGGCGTGACGAGCAGGGCCGCGACGAGGCCCACCCCCACGGTCTGCAGGCTGACGACGATGGTCAGGGCCAGCAGGATGAGCATGGCGAAGCGCAGGAGCTCGGGGCGCTTGCCCAGCATGTGCGCCAGCACGGGGTCGAACGAGGCCAGCTGGAACTCCTTGAACAGCGCCAGCAGCGTGACCAGCACGGCGAGCCCCAGCAGCCCGGTGAGCCAGAGGTCGCCGGCGGTGACGCCCAGCACGTTGCCGAAGAGGATGTGGGTGAGGTCGGTGGCGTACGAGCGCACCGTGCTGATGAGCACCACGCCGAGAGCCAGCGCCGCGGCGAACAGGATGCCGATGGCGGTGTCCTCCTTGACGCCGCCGCGCCGCGAGAAGAGGCCGATGCCGACGGCCACGACGAGCGCCGCCACGAGCGCCCCCACGAGCAAATTGGCGCCCAGCAGATAGGCGATGGCGACCCCGGGGAGGATGGCGTGCGCCAGAGCGTCGCCGAGAAAGGCCATGGCGCGCAGCACCACGAAGCAGCCGATCACCGAGCACACCACGCCGACGATCAGCGAGGCCGCCAGGGCGCGCTGCATGAACTCGAGCGTGAACGGGTCGGTGAGCCAGGCGATCATCGCGGTCCGGCGTGCGGCTCGTGGCTGTGGCGATGCTCCTCGCCGTCGCCGACGTGACCGGGGCAGCACTGGTCGATCACGACCATGCCGTCGAGGAAGAGGGCCTGGCCGCCGAAGGCCGTGCCGATGTGCTCGGCGGTGAAGACCTCGGAGGGCGGGCCGTAGGCGACCAGGCGCCCGTTCAGCAGGGCCACCAGCTCGAAGCGGTCGGCGGCCGTCTGCATGTCGTGGGTGCTCACGAGGATGGTGATGCGCCGCTCGCGCAGGCGGGCGAGCAGGACGAGGATCGCCTCCTTGGCGTTCACGTCCACGCCGGTGAAGGGCTCGTCGAGCAGCAGCACGTGCGGCTCCTGGGCGAGCGCCCGGGCGAGAAACACGCGCTGCTGCTGGCCGCCGGACAGCTCGCCGATGGCGCGCCCCGCGAGCGCGGCGATGCCGAGCTCGCCCAGACAGCGCGCCACCACCTCGCGGTCGGCCGCCTGCGGGCGGCGCAGCCAGCCCAGGCGGCCGTAGCGACCCATCATCACCACGTCGCTCACGGTGACGGGGAAGCTCCAGTCGATCTCCTCGCGCTGGGGCACGTAGGCGATGGGGTCCGCCTGGCTGCCGGGCGCGCGGCCGTGCAGGAGCACGCGCCCGCCGCGGAGGGGAAGCAGGCCGACGAGGGCCTTGAAGAGCGTCGACTTGCCGGCCCCGTTGGGCCCCACGATCGCCACCTGGGCGCCGTGCGGCACGTGCATGGTCACGGCGTCGAGGGCCGGCCGGCCGCCGTAGCTCACGGTGGCGTCGTCGATGGCGAGGTAAGACCCGGATGTCGCGTCGTGGGCCATCAGCGGCGCAAGGCCTCGACGATCCTCGTCGTGTCGAACTTCATCATGTCGACGTAGGTCGGCGCCACGCCGTCCGCCGCGGTCAGCGAATGGTCGAGCAGGTCGTCGACCACCGCGATGCCGGTCTCTGCGGCGATCTGCTCGGCGAGCTTGGGGTTCTCCTCGATCTCCACGAAGATGGCCCTTGCGCCGCTCGTGCGGATGGCCGCCGTGAGGTCGCTGAGCTGCTTCGCCGTCGGCGTCTCTCCGGTGCCGACACTGGGGATGACCGTTCCGACGACCGAGAACCCGTACCTGTCGGCGAAGTACCCGTGGCTGGCGTGGTTCATCACGAGCTTGCGGTTCGCGGCGGGGACCGGCGCGACCTGGCTCTCGATCCAGGCGTTCAGCTTGTCGAGCTGCGCCGTGTAGGCCGCGGCGTTGGCCTCGTACTCGGCCGCCCCGTCCGGATCGGCCTTGGCGAACGCGTCGCGGATGGTGGCCACGTAGCTCTTCACGAGTACCGGGTCGAGCCAGAAGTGCGGATCCGTCTCGGAGCTCTCGAGCGGCGGTTCGCCGGGCTGCGGCGTGCGGCTCTGCAGGCCGGCGGAGGCGTCGACCATTGTCGCCTCGCCGCCGGCGTTCTCGAGTGTCTTGAGCAGCGGCCCTTCAAGGCCGCCGCCGTTGATGATCGCAAGGTCGGCGGCGGCCACCTCGCCGAGGTCCTTCGGCGTCGGCTCGAACGAGTGCGGGTCGGTCTCGAGAGGCACCAGCGAGCGCACCTCGAAGCGGTCCCCGGCGACGTTCTGCGCGACGTCCGCGAGAAAGCTCACGGAGGCGACGACGTCGAGCGGAGCGTTGCCGGCGGTGTCTGCCACCTCCTTCTCGGCAGCACACCCCGTGGCGAGCAGAAGGCCGCCGAGCAGCAGGGCGAGAAGGATCCTGGAGACGGTCTCTCGGGTCATCTTCGGTTCCCTTGTTCGTGTACGTCTGTGCCGGCGTTGCAGGCGGCGCACAGGCCGCTGAGCTGCAGGAAGTGCTCGGTGATGCGGTAGCCCGTCTGCCGGGCGGCGGCGTCGACGACCGCCTGCATGTCGCACTCGGTGAACTCCATCACCCGGCGGCAACGGCTGCAGAGCACGGTGTGGCCGTGCGCCGCACCGGCGGGCACGAAGGCCTCGCAGTGGTCGGGTCCGTGTACGCGTCGCAGAGCGCCGATCTCACTGAGCAGCTCCAGGGTGCGATAGACCGTCGTAAGGCCCAGTTCCGGGCAGCGCTCGCGGGCGGCATCGAACACCTGCACGGGGCTCACGCTCGCAGAAGCCTCGGCGACTGCGTCGAGAACCGCGCGCCGCTGGCGCGTGAGGCGCATGCCGCGCGCGGCCAGCGTTCCGGCGACCTGGTCGGCGTCGAGCCTCATGAGGATCCTTCGGTCGACTGACAGTGAAAACCGTTTTCATTATGGCGCGAAGCGGAGCGTAGCAGGCGGAGGGCAGGTGCGCAACGTGCGCGCTCGGTGCGGCGCGGCGGGCCTTCGCCCGCGCGGCCCTAGTGCGGCCGCGTGTACGGGCAGGCGGCGATGCAGATGCCGCAGATCTGCGCGCCGACGTCGCCGAAGAGCGTCATCTGGCGCCGGCAGGCGGCGGCGTCGAAGAGCTCGTCGCGAGCCATGCCGGCGCGCCACTGCACGTCGCGCCCGCAGCCGGCCGGGCAGGCGTCGATGCAGGCGCGGCAGTCTTCGCAACGTCCCTCGACGATGGCGTCCCCCACGGGCAGGTCGAGGTCGGTGAATACGGTGGCCAGGCGGACGGCCGGGCCGAACCGCGGCGAGACGAAGAGCGCCGTCTTGCCGATCCAGCCGAGGCCGGCGCTCGTCGCCGCCGTCTTGTGCGGGAAGCGCCTGTGGCCGTTGCCGCCGCCTCCGCCGCTCGCCACGACGCGCTCCGCGGCGTGGCCGTGCACACGCAGCACGTCGACCAGCGTCCCGGTGGCGTCGTCGAGGGCGAGGTTGAGGCGCAGGTACTCCTCGCGGTAGTCCGCGGTGGGCCCGCGGCGCAGGCCGCGCACCACGAGCTGGTCGACGCGCATGAGCATCGAGATGGCGATGGGATAGTCGGGGGCCAGCGGCAGGCGCGGCGTGTTCGCTGCGACGCCCCAGGCGTCGATCTCCTTGGTCCTGAGCAGCTGCCCGATGGCGTGCCGGTCGAGAATGCTGAGCATGTGACCCCTTCCGCGGGTCGGCCGACAGTGGCTATTTCCGGAGGCCGACCGGTCCCTTGTCCATCCTCGCACCTGTGGCGGGAAGCTGACAATGGACGCGGGAACGGACATTTCGCTCCCTTGTTGTCCGTTCTGGCAGTCTGGGCGGGGCCTTCACCCGACTCATGGGGGGGATGAATGGGCGCCGGGGGGCGGGGCGTCGCGGCCGTCGGCTTTGTGCCGCAGTTCACATATGGTTTGTTTTACCGGCGACAGTGGGGATAGTATGGGCGAAGGCTACGAGCGAGGGAGGTGAGCACCATGGGACCCGTCCCCTTCTACAAGACCAAGGTGAAGCGCGAAGAGCGCCGCCGCCGCACGTGACGGGCGAGCACGATGAACAGGACAACAGACACCGTGTCGCCACCCGGGAGGGGGACGTTCCGCAGTTGAGGACCGTCCCCCTCCTGGCGTACGGGGCCGGCGCCCGCGCGCCGCGAGACGTCAGACGCCGCGGCGGGTGGGCGCCGCGAGAGCTCAGCCGCCGCGGAAGCGCCGCAGGCGCAGGCTGTTGGTGACGACGGTCACGCTCGACAGGCCCATCGCGGCGGCCGCGTAGATGGGGTTCAGGAGCACGCCGAACGCGGGGTAGAAGACGCCGGCCGCCAGCGGGATCAGGGCGACGTTGTAGGCGAACGCCCAGAAGAGGTTCTGCTTGACGATGCGGATCGTGGCGCGCGACAGCGAGATCGCCGTGGCGACGCCCCCGAGCTCGCCCGACATGAGGGTGATGTCGCTGGCCTCCATGGCGACGTCGGCGCCCGTGCCGATGGCGATGCCGATGTCGGCCTGGGCGAGCGCCGGGGCGTCGTTGATGCCGTCGCCGACCATGGCCACGCGCTTGCCCTCCGCCTGCAGGGCGGCGACCTGCGCCGCCTTCTGACCGGGCAGCACCTCCGCCACCACGCGGTCGATGCCCACCTGGGAGGCGATCGTCTCCGCTGTGCGCCGGCTGTCGCCGGTGAGCATGACGACGTCGAGGCCCATCTCGCGGAGCCGGCGCACGGCCGCGGCCGACCCCGTCTTGACGGTGTCGGCCACGGCGATGGCGCCGGCCGGCTCGCCGTCGATCGCCACGGCGATCACCGTCTTGCCCTCGGCGGTGAGCTCCTCGCCGGCGTGCCTGGCGGCCGGGCCGGCGAGGCGCTCGTTGCCGGCCACGACGGCGCGTCCGTCGACGACGGCCCTGATGCCGTGCCCGGCGATGGCCTCGAAATCCTCGGCCGGCGGAAGCTCGAGGCCGCGCTCGGCGGCGGCCGCCAGCACCGCGGCGGCGAGTGGATGCTCGCTGCCGCGCTCCGCGGCCGCCACCAGGCGCAGCAGGCCGTCGTTGTCGAGGCCGTGCCCGCCGCCGAACAGCACCACGTCGGTGACGCGCGGCTTGCCCTCCGTGATCGTCCCCGTCTTGTCGAGCACCACCGCGCTGAGCTTGTGCGCCGTCTCGAGGGCGCCGCCGTCGCGGATGAGCACGCCGTTCTCGGCGCCTTTGCCAGTGCCGACCATGATGGCCGTCGGCGTGGCGAGACCGAGGGCGCAGGGGCACGCGATGACGAGCACGGCGACGAAGTTGAGCAGCGCGTAGTTGAGCGATGGTGAAGGGCCGAGGACGAGCCAGACCACGAAGGTCACGGAGGCGATGCCGATGACGGCCGGCACGAAGTATGCCGCGATCACATCGGCGAGGCGGGCGATCGGCGGCTTGGAGCCTTGCGCCTGCTCCACCAGCTTGATGATCTGCGCCAGCGCGGTCTCGGCGCCCACCTTGGTGGCGCGGAAGGTGAAGGAGCCGGTGGTGTTCATGGTGGCGCCGATCACCTCGGCGCCGGCGCTCTTGAGCACCGGCATGGGCTCGCCGGTGAGCATCGCTTCGTCGACCGCCGACGAGCCGCTCACGACCACGCCGTCGACCGGCACCTTCTCGCCGGGGCGCACGACCACGAGGTCGCCGGCGACGACGTCCGCGACGGGAACGTCGACCTCGGTCCCATCTCTCAGCACGCGCGCCGTTTTGGGCTGCAGACCGATGAGCGCCTTGATGGCGGCGCCGGTCTGCCCCTTGGCGCGCGCCTCCAGCAGGCGCCCGAAGAGGATCAGCGTGATGATGAGGGCGGCCGAGTCGAAGTACATCGGCATGCTCAGGCCCTGGTGCTCGAAGAAGCTGGGGAACAGTACGCCGAGCACGCTGTAGAAATAGGCCGCCGAGGAGCCCATGGCGATCAGCGTGTTCATCGTCGTGCCGCCGTGACGCAGGGCCGACCACGCGGTGGTGTAGAACTGGCCCCCGACCCAGAACTGCACCGGTGTGGCCAGCGCCCAGAGCACGTAGCCGTTGTGCAGCCACGCGGGGAGGAAGGGGAACCAGTCCGGCTGCATCGTGCCGGCGAAGATGACGATGCTCAGCGCGAAACCGACGGAGACCTTGCGTTTCAGGGCGCGGTACGCCGCGCCGCGCGCCGCCTCGGCGGCGTCGATGGCGGGCGCCGCGGCGTCCACCGCGCCGGCGGCCGGCTCTGCGACTACGTCGTAGCCGGCCGCCTTGACCGCGGCCACAAGGTCGGCGCGGCTCGCCTGCCCGGGGACGAACGTGACCGTGGCCTTCTCGGTGGCCAGGTTGACGTTGGCCTTGAGCACGCCGGGCGGCCTGCGCAGGGCGCGCTCGACGCGGCTGACGCAGCTCGCGCAGGTCATGCCGAGGATCGGCAGCGTCTCCTGCGCGGTCACGACGCCGTAGCCCGCCGCTTCCACGGCGTGCACCAGCTCGTCGGCCGACACCACCTCGGGGTCGAAGCTGATCGTCGCTTTCTCGGTGGCGAAGTTCACCGCGGCGTCGGCCACGCCGGGGAGCTTGCGCAGTGCTTTCTCGTTGCGCGCCACGCAGCTCGCGCAGGTCATGCCGGTGATGGGGAGCTCCAGCGTGGTCCTCTTGTCACTCATCGTTCGAGTATACCCCCCTAGGGTATGGGCACGCATGTGGCGGCGCCTCGCTCCCCCCTTTCGCCCTCCATGACCATCTCCTTCAGTCCGGTTGCGCGCTCAGACTCTGGATCGACGGCCGCGAGAAGGCGGAGATGGCGCGCCGGGGCCACCGCAGCCGTGGGAGCCGCCGGGGCGGGGGTGGTACTGTGAGGGAAGATAAGGAATTCCGGCGAATCCTTATCTTCCCTCCGGCGATCGAGCCTGCGGAGGGCCGTTCGCGAGCCGACAGTTAAGGATTCCTTATCTTCCCCTTCCGTACTACCCCGCGCCGGAGCCGCCGGGGTCGCCGCGGCCGCGCGCCCGCCCGCCGGGCGCCCCATTCGTGGCTTAGGGCCTATCCCAACAGGTCTGCACGCACGGATGCGCCCGTGGACACATCGCGGATGCGGCCCCTCCCCGGATCCCCACGTAGCTGGGCTACGAGGGAACCGTCTCGTGACCACCCCGCTCGGTCCACGAGCGCCCCGCACGCACATCCCTGGCGGGATAGGCCCTTACCGGCGCCTGAGCGAAGGGGATGGTCATGTCGCCCGATATGATTGTCGGCAGCACGTGGAGGGCAGGAGGACGGCATGACAACCATCTGGGACGAGCGGCGCGAGTCAATCGACCACGACACGCTGCGGGCGCTGCAGCTCGAGCGCCTGCAGGGCATGCTCGCGCGGCTCTACGAACGCGTCCCGCACAGCCGCGCGAAGCTCGACGACGTCGGCTTCGCGCCCGGCGACCTCACGAGCCTCGACGACCTGCGCGCCCTGCCCTTCACCGGGAAGACCGACTTTCGCGACACCTACCCGTGCGGGCTGTTCGCGGTACCCATGGACGAGGTCGTCGAGATCCATTCCTCGTCGGGGACCACGGGCAAGCCCGTGGTCTGCGGCTTCACGAGGGCCGATCTCGGCATGTGGGCCGAGCTGGTCTGCCGCGTCGCCGTGGCCGCCGGGGTGCGGCAGGGCGACGTCGCCCAGGTGGCCTTCGGCTACGGCCTGTTCAGCGGCGGCTTCGGGCTGCACTACGGCCTGCAGCGCGCCGGCGCCGCCGTGCTGCCCGTCGGGACCGGCGACACGTCCCGCCAGCTCCAGCTCATGCGGGACTTCGGCGCCACCGTGCTCGTCGCCACGCCCTCGTACGCGCTCTACCTCGGCGAGGTCATCCAGAAGCAGGGCATCCCGCCCGAGAACCTGAAGCTGCGCCTGGGGTTGTTCGGCGCCGAGGCCTGCAGCGAGCGGATGCGCGCCCAGATCGAAGCCCGCCTGCCCATCACGGCCACCGACAACTACGGCCTCACCGAGGTGTTGGGCCCGGGCGTCGCCGGAGAGTGCGAGCGCCGCGACGGCATGCACATCGCCGAAGACCACTTCGTCGTCGAATGCCTCGACCCGGCCAGCGGCGCGCCGGTCGCCGACGGCGAGGTGGGGGAGCTCGTGCTCAGCGCCGTCACGCGCGAGTGCTCGCCGGTGCTGCGCTACCGCACCCGCGACCTGACGACGCTCACGCACGCGCCCTGCGCCTGCGGGCGCACGCTCGTGCGCATGGGCAAGGTCGTGGGCCGCGCCGACGACATGTTCATCATCAGCGGCGTCAACATCTTCCCCTCGGCCATCGAGAAGGCGCTCTTCGAGATCGAGGGCCTGGAGCCCCATTACCAGATCGTGCTCGACCGCAAGGGCTCGCGCGACACCTTTGAGGTACACGCCGAGGTCACCGCGGCGCTCTTCAACGGCTGCCTGGACGACCTGCGCGCCTTCGAGCAGCAGGTCGGCGAGCGGCTGCGCTCGGCTCTGCTCGTGCGCCCCAAGGTCAGGCTGGCCGAGCCGGGCTCGCTCGCGCGCACCGCGGGCAAGGCCCAGCGGGTGATCGACCACCGGCCCGGCTGAAGGCCCGGATCACGGCGTTTCGAAGTCGATCAACCCCGCCTCGTTGATGCGCACGCACGCGTCCACCACGTCGGCGTCAAGGGCCGTCCCCCGCAGCCGCTTGATCTCCTCTATGGCCGCCTCCAGGCCCAGCGCCGAGCGGTAGGGCCGCGGCGACGACATCGCTTCCACGATGTCGGCGACGGCGACGATGCGCGCCTCGAGCATGATGTCGTCGCCGCCGAGCCCGTCGGGGTAGCCGCTGCCGTCGAGACGCTCGTGGTGCTGGTGGACGATCGTGGGGATCGGCCCCAGGTACTCGAGGGGCTTGAGGATCGCGTGCCCCACCTCCGAGTGCAGCTTGACCACGCTGAATTCGGTGTCGTTCAGCAGCCCGGGCTTGGTGAGGATGTCGACGGGCACCGCCGCCTTGCCCACGTCGTGGACGGCGGCGGCGAACGAGATCGTCGCCACCTGCGCTTCGGGAAGGCCGAGCTCCACGGCGATCAGCTCGGCCAGCCTCGCGACGCGGCGCTCGTGCCCGGCCGTATAGGGGTCGCGCAGCTCGCCGACCGCCGCCAGGGCCTTCGTGGTCGCTTCCAGCAGCCGCTCGGCGCTCACGTCGCGCACCGTGCCGAAGATGGCCGTCTCGCCGTCCCAGACGCCGCGGCTCACGCGCGTCTCCACGGGGATCATGCGTCCCGCCTTGCTGACCAGCGGGATGGTGCACATGTCGGCGTCGCCGGCGAGCATCTCGGCGACGACGCGCAAGACGTCGTCGCGGCTGGCTTCGGGGTGGAAGTCGAGGACGTTCATGGCGAGGCTCTCGCTCGCGGCGTAGCCCAGGCGGCGCTCCACGGCCGGGTTCACGTAGACCACGCCGCCATCCTCGGCGAGGACGAAGAGCATGTCCTGACTGGCCGCGAAGAACTGCCGGAGATTGGCCTCGCTGGCGCGCAGGCGCTCGTCGGCCTGCGCCTTGGCGATGGCGAACCCGACCTCCCGGCCGATGGCCTGGAGCAGCGTCTTCTCTTCGTCGGAAAACGCGTGCCGCGTGCGGCTGACGACGTTGAGGGCGCCGACCACGTCTGCGCGGTGCAGGAGGGGGACGCTCGCCACGGACTTCCAGCCCCAGCGTGCGGCGTGGTCTGGCCGCAGGCGCTCGTAGTTCACAAGGAACAGGGGCTCCTGATCGAGGAAGAGGGTGCGGTACGGGGCCACGTCGATGTCGACCGTGCCGACCTGGTCGATGAAGTCCGCCGGCAGATACTGGTGGTAGCGCACCGTGGCCATGCGCGCCCCGGGCTCGACGACGTAGATGCCGCCGCCGTCGAAGCCCATCACAACGATGGTGGCGTCGAGGACCTCGCGCATGGCCGCCTGCAGGTCGTCGGTGCGGTTCACCGCAAGGACGATGCGGCTCAGTGCGTCGAGCCCCGTCGCCGCCTCGAGGCGTTGGTCGGTGGGTGCTGTCATCTCCCCTCCCGGGAACGTGGCTCAGCGAAACGCCGGCCGGCCGTGGCCCGGCACAGAGAACGACCGGCGATACGAGCCCCCGCTTCGTACCGCCGGCCACAGGCGAAACCGTCTTCGAGAATCCTCTCCTCAAACCATCTCGGTCTCCTGGCGGATGTATCGGGAGAGGGCGGAGCGGGCTGGATAGAACAAACGTCTAGACGGTGACGCGCAGCAGCTCGAGGTAGCTGGTGCTGCCGTCGAGCACCTTGCGCACGCCGTCGTCGCGCAGCGAGCCCACGCCTTTGGCGCGCGCGGCGCGCTGGATCTCGAGCACGGACCCGCCCGTGGCGATGAGGTCGCGCAGGTCGTCATCGACGACCAGCACCTCGTAGAGGCCGACGCGACCGCGATAACCGGTGCCGAAGCACTTCGTGCAGCCCACCGGGTTGTACACGTGCATGCGCTTCATGGGCGCCGCCCCCAGGCCGAGCTCCTCCCAGCGCGTGCCGGTGAGGTTCTGGGCCTGGCGGCAGTGCGGGCAGAGGCGCCGCACGAGTCGCTGCGCGACGAAGCAGCGCCAGGCGGCGGCCACCATGTAGCGGGGCACGCCCATCTCGACGAGGCGGTTGACCGCCGACGAGGCGTCGTTGGTGTGCATCGTGCTGAACACCTGGTGGCCGGTGACGGCGGAGTCGGCGGCCATCTTGGCCGTCTCGAGGTCGCGGATCTCGCCGACCATTATCACGTCGGGGTCGGCGCGCACCAGCGAACGCAGCGCCTGCGCGAACGTGAGGCCGATGGTCGGCCTGACCTCGGTCTGGATGATGCCGCCGATCTTGCGCTCGATGGGGTCTTCGACGGTGTAGACCTTGCGCTCGGGGCTCTTGATGAGCTCGAGCGTGGTGTAGAGCGTCGTGGACTTGCCCGAGCCCGTAGGGCCGACGATGACGATGCCGCCCTCCGGGGCCTTGAGCACGACCTCGAAGCGCGCCAGGTTGTCGCCGACCAGCCCCAGCGAAACCAGCGTGGGGGGCAGCGGCGACACCTCGAGGATGCGGATCGTGATGTTCTCGCCGTACAGGCTGGGGATGGAGGCGAGGCGCAGGTCGACGGCCTCGCCGCTGGAGAGCTCGAACGTGGTGCGCCCGTCCTGCGGCAGGCGCCGCTCGGCGATGTTGAGGTTGCCCATGATCTTGAGACGGCTGAGGATGCCGGGCTGCAGCTCCCTGGGGAACTCGCGCAGGTCGTGCAGCACACCGTCGATGCGGCAGCGCACGTGCAAGGAGTCTTCCTGCGGCTCCAGGTGGATGTCGGAGGCGTCCATGCTGGCCGCGTCGGTGATCAGGCTGTCGACGATCTCGACGATGTCCGCGTCGATGGTGGTGGCGGCGGCGGGCTCGTCGCCGTTGCCGCCGCCCTCGCGGGAGTCCTTAAGCTTCCCGCGTGAGCTGAAGTAGACCGAGATCGCGTCGTCGAAGCCGGCCTCGGTGCAGATGACCGGGACGATGCGCTTCTTGGTGCGCATGCCGACCTCGTCGATGGTGATCACGTCCAGGGGGTTGGTCATCGCCACGATGAGGCTGCCGTGGTCGTCGAGGCTCAGCGGCATGAGGCGGTGACGGACGATGAAATCGCGCGGCAGCAGACCGATGGCGTTGGCCTGCGGCGCCGTGTGGGTGAGGTCGACCACGCCGATGCGCATCTGACCGGCGACCGCCGTGACGATGTCCTGCTCGCTCACGAGGCCATCGTTGACCAGTACTTCGCCGAGGCGCCCGCCGTCGCTGCGCTGGCGCGTGAGGGCGCCGTCGAGCTGCGCCTGCGTCACGAGGCCGCTGGTCACAAGGAGCGCGCCCAGCTTGAGGCGCCCGGCGGAGCGCTGCTTGCGCCCGCTCACGAGGTTGCCGACCTTGGCGCCGAGCTCGGCGGGGGAGAAGGGCTTGGTGACGAACTCCGCGGCGCCCAGGCGATGCGCCTTTTCGAACGTGGCGAAATCGCCATGCGCGCTGAGCACGACGACGGGGATGCCGCGAAGCTGGGCGTCGGCGTTCAGCAGCCGCAGGAGCTCGAACCCGTCGAAGGTGGTGAGGTCGAGGTTGAGGATGATGGCGGCCGGCGGCCGCTGGCGGAGCACGCTGAGCGTGCCCGGGTCGCCGAGATCGACCGCGACCGCGTAAGAGTCGGCGAAGTGGCGCGCGAGCTGGTCGCGCAGATCGGTGTCGTCGTCGATGATCGCCAGGGCGTTCTTGGCAGCGCTCGGCACAGTGACCTCCCGCGTGGTCGCAGCCCTAGTGTAGCGCATGGGCGCGCCGCGTCGAGGTGGACATTGACAGGCGCTGGTGGACGTTGGGCGGGGGGGAGAAAAGCGCCGGGCCGGCGGGGGCCTTCACGCGGATGCGGGCGGTCCGCGCATGTAACGAAGGAGACCGGCCCGGCTGAGAGAGAGGATGAGATGCCGGGCCGCAGCCCGGTGAGTAGTCCTTTCCGGTCTCTCCACGGGTATCGGCAGGGCGCGGGCATTGATGAGGATCCGGAGGGCGAAGGCGTTGCCTGCGGCTGGAACGCTTTCGGCCGCGGCGCGCGGCGCGGTCGCCCTCGCGTCCTGTTGCTATACTCCGGCGACCGTCGGCAAGGAGCGCGCATGTTCAGCAAGGTCCTCATCGCCAATCGCGGCGAGATCGCGATCCGCGTCATCCGCGCCTGCAGGGAGCTGGGCGTCGCGACCGTCGCGGTCTACTCCGAGGCCGACGCCGACTGCCTGCACGTGAGGTTCGCCGACGAGGCCGTGTGCATCGGCCCGCCGCCGGCGGCGCAGAGCTACCTCGTGATGCCGGCCCTTGTCCAGGCCGCTCTGCAGACCGGCGCCGAGGCCATCCACCCCGGCTACGGGTTCCTCGCCGAGCGCGCCGCGTTCAGCGCCCTCTGCCGCGAGCAGGGTGTCAAGTTCATCGGTCCGAGCCCGGAGTCGATCGACCTCATGGGCGACAAAGCGGCGGCGCGCACCACGATGACCGCCGCCGGGGTGCCTGTCACCCCGGGCTCCGAGGGCATCGTCGCGGACGTCGCCGCGGCCGCGGCCGTGGCGCGCCGCATCGGCCTGCCGGTGATGGTCAAAGCGTCGGCCGGCGGCGGCGGCAAGGGCATCCGCATCGTCAAGGACGCCTCCGAGCTGGCCGCCGCGGTGCGTCAGGCTCAAGCCGAGGCCGAGGCGGCGTTCGGCAACGGCGCCGTGTACGTGGAGAAATACATCGGCGCGCCGCGGCACATCGAGATCCAGGTGCTCGCCGACGGCAAGGGTCACGCCATTCACCTCGGCGAGCGCGACTGCAGTATCCAGCGGCGCCATCAGAAGCTCATCGAGGAGGCGCCCTCGCCGGCCGTCACGGCGGAGCTGCGGCGGCGCATGGGCGCCGCCGCGGTGGCCGCCGCCGTGGCCGCTCACTACGAGGGCGCCGGCACCGTCGAGTTCCTCCTCGACAGCGACGGCGGCTTCTACTTCATGGAGATGAACACGCGCGTGCAGGTCGAGCACTGCGTCACCGAGATGGTCACCGGCATCGACATCGTGAAGACCGGCATCCGTATCGCCGCCGGCGAAGGGCTGCCGATCGCCCAGGACGAGGTCCGCGTGCGGGGCCACGCCATCGAGTTTCGCATCAACGCCGAGGATCCGGACGACGGCTTCATGCCTTCACCGGGCCTCGTCACCCAATGGGCGCCGCCCGGCGGTCCCTGGGTGCGCTTCGACAGCCACGTGTACCAGGGCTACATGGTGCCGCCGTTCTACGACAGCCTGCTGGGCAAGCTCATCGTCTGGGGGCGCGACCGCGAGGAGTGCCTCGCGCGCTCGCGCTGGGCGCTGGAGCAGTTTCTCGTCGATGGGGTGAAGACGGTGATCCCGTTCCACCGCACCGTCCTCGAGCACCCGCTGTTCATCGCCGGCGACGTGAACACGCACTTCATCGAGGACCATCTGGGCTGACGGGGCGCGGCGCCCGGCCGGCGTGCGCCGGCCGCCGGCGCGGCGCGTCTCAGCCCGCTGCCGGCTCCGCGGAGACGCCGTAGCCGGCGGCGGCGATCTGCGCCAGCAGCCGCTCCGCCGCCGGCGCCAGCAGCGCCTCGACGGCGGCCTCGTCGGCGCCGCGCGCCGACAGGGTGACGCGGATCACGCGCGTGCTGCCCAGCACCTTGGCGCGCGACTTCACGTAGATCCGCGGGAAGTCGGCCTCCGCCCGCCGCAGGATCTCGGCGATCGCCGATTCGTCCTGCAGCTCCACGACCAGCGAGCGCTCCTCGTACTGGGCGACGCCGAAGATCCGCGTGAAGAGCCCGTCCAGCGACTGCTCGACGATCGCCTCGAGCTCCTCGGGCACGCCGGGCAGCGAGACGAGCGCCGTGCCGTCGCGCTCGCAGAGCACGGCCGGGGCGCCGCCGATGGGGTTCACGAGCGGCGCCGCCCCGGCCGGCAGGCGCGCCATCTTGCGGCGGCTCTCGTTCATCTCCGCGAACGGCACGAAGCCGCGGGCGTAAAACTCCGCGTACTTCTCGGTGACGAGGCGCTCGGCCTCGGGGTGCAGCGTCAGATCGACCCCGAGGCCGAGCGCCACGCCTTCGAGGGTGCGGTCGTCGCTGGTCGGGCCCAGGCCGCCGACCGTGAACACCAGCGCCGGGCGGCGCGCGAGGGCGCCGCGGATCTCGGCGGCGATCGCCACGATGTCGTCGCGCAGCATGACTGTGCGCCGCACGAGGCCGCCGAGGCCGGTCACCTTGACGCACAGCCAGTTGCTGTTGGTGTCGAGGACGTCGCCGATCAGCACCTCGTTGCCGGCCGAGACGATCTCGACGATGGGCGCCGCTGTGTGCGGGTCGGCGCCGCCGTGGGTGGGGATGAAGCCGCTCATGGGCACAGTCTCGCAGACGACGGCAGCGGCGGGCAAGGCGCCGCGCCTCCGCCGCGCCTCCGCCGCGCCTCCGCCCTCCCGCTCGGCGACGCCGCTCGCGGGTATACTTCAATAAGAGCGGAAGGAGCGCCCATGGACAGCAAGCCCCTCGTCATCCTGCAACACGAGCCCGACGACCCGCCCGGCAGCATCGGGGTGGCCCTGCGCGACCTCGGCGTACCGTTCGAGGTCCGCCGTCTCGACGAGGGCGACGCGCTGCCCGAGTGGCCCCACGAGGCCTCGGGCATCATCGCCCTGGGCGGCGCCATGCACGTCACGCAGACCCGGGAGCATCCCTTCCTGACCGCCGAGATCAAGCTTCTGCGGCGCATCGTCCACGAGGGCGGACCGGTGTGGGGCGTGTGCCTCGGCGCCCAGCTGCTGGCGCTCGCCGCGGGCGGCGACGTGTACAAGCGCAAGACCCCCGAGGTGGGCTGGGTCAGCATCGAGAAGGTCGCCGACGACCCGTTGCTGCGGGGCGTCTCATCGCCTTTCATCGCCTTCAGCTGGCACGCGTATTCGTGCAGCGTCCCGACGACCTCTCACCTCATCGCGCGGACGGGCGACAGCGTGCAGGCGTTCCGCGCCGGCGGGAGGGCCTGGGCGACGCAGTTCCACCCCGAGGTCGATGCCGCCCTGGCGCCTCACTGGGTGAGAGACGCGGCCCAGGAGCACCGCGAGCAGGGCAAGGGCTGGATCGAGCAGCTGCACACCGACACTGAGAAGTATCTCCCCGCGTATCCCTCGTTCTGCCGCGGGCTCACCGAGAACTTCGTGCTCGCCGGCGGGCTTCTGCCCGCCGACGAACGCCCGTAGCACGCAGAACGGCGGCGCTCGCGCGCCGCCGCCCGCACCCGTTTCCGGGCAGCCCCTCGGGGAGAGGGGCTTGTGAAAGGAGCCATAGAGTGGTACTGGGGGGTACCAGCACGATGGAGGTGTGGAGGGGGAACCCCAAGGTGCAACAAGTATATTGCCACCGGTGCGACAGTTGAAACCACCATCATAGTGTCAACCAACGTGAAGCAGGAGAGTCCCTGGTCGTGAGCGCCCCCGCAGGCACGCGTCGCACGCTCTTCGACATCGAGCGGGAGAAGCGCTGGCGCGTGTGGCTGCTGTTCGCGCTGCTCGTCGGCATGATCTTTGTGGCCGCGTGGGTGGCGTGCTTCATCGTCACGTTCAGCCTCTTTCTGAGCTTCCCCGTGGTCGACACCTTCTCGTGGGTCTTCACGCTGAAGGGCATCGGCCTGATTCTCGGCGTGGCGCTCGCCGGCGCGCTGCTCTACTGGTACAGCTCGCGCCTCGGGGCGCGCGGACGCCTGCTGCGCGCCATGCACTGCAAGCCTCTTGACCCCGGCGACCGCTACCATCGGCGCCTCGCCAACATCGTCGAGGAGATGCGCATCGCCACCGGCGGGCCACGCATCGAGTGCTTCACGGTCAGGACTCTCGGCCTCAACGCCTTCGCCTTCAGCGACCTGCACGGCGAGGGCGTGATCGGCGTCACCGAGGGCGCCCTGGCGCGGCTTTCCCGGCAGCAGCTCCAGGGCGTGGTGGCGCACGAGCTCGGCCACATCCTCTCGGGCAACTACGTCACCGTCACCGTGTCGTGCCTGCTCTTCGGCATCTACTCGGAGCTCGGCGACAGGCTCGAGGACGCGGCCCTCGCCACGGGCGGTACGCGGGCCGCGCCGTTCGCCCTGGTCGCTATCGCGCTGCGCGGCTGGTTGTGGGTGCTGCAGCTCGCCTCGTCGGTGACCAATTCGGCGCTGAGCCGCGAGCGCGAGCGTCAAGCGGACCTCGCGGCGGCGCGGTACACGCGGGATCCGCTGAGCCTTGCGGAGGCGCTGCGCATCATCAGTCGGCACCCCGGCGGCGCCGGCTTCATCCCCGAGGGCCTCGCGCCGCTGTGCATCCGCGACACCCAGGCGCGCATCCCGTGGCTGCTCGGCAGATGGCGCGCCACGCATCCGCCCATCGACGAGCGTGTGAACGTGCTGCTGGCGCTGGCCAACGTCTCGCCGCGGGACTTCGCGCAGCAGGTCGACACGGCGGCGGAGACGTTCGACAAGCGCGAGCACTGGACGGCGGCGCCGGCGGCCGGCGGCGGCGCACGGCGCATCGGCGTCGAGACCGCCGCCGCCACGCTGGGGCCGGCCACCGCCACGCTGGGGCCGGCGGCCGCCACGCTGGTCGCGCCCCCCGCCCGCTCGTCGGCCGGCGGCGCCATGACGTGCCCGAGCTGCGGCGCCGGCTTCGGCCAGGCCGACTACGAGGGCCTGCGCGTCACGGTCTGCGCCTCGTGCGGCGGCCGGCTGGTGTCGCCCGCCGAGGTGAGCAGGATCATGGCGCGCCGGGAGGTCGCCTTCAGCGCCGAGCAGCGGCGGCTCGCCGAACTGCTCATCGCCGGCGGCGACCAGTTGCGGCGCGCCGCGCGGCTGGCCCGCGGCCGCCCCGGCGTGGCCCTCATCGCCTGCCCGAAGTGCGCCAAGACGATGGTGCGTCGCCACTTCAGCTACGAGCACGCCGTGGAGATCGACTACTGCAGCATCTGCGACCTGTTCTGGTTCGAGAAGGACGAGCTCGAGGCGTTGCAGATCATCGCCGAGCGACAGGCGGGCTGAGCGACGCCGCGCGGCAGGTCGTACACCACCGGACCCTGTGGATCACCTCGATGAGCCCCGACACCAGCGGCGATCACGCCGACCTCTCGTCCGCGCCGCTCGACGGTCGCTACCGCATCCTCTCGCGGCTGGGCAGCGGCGGCATGGCCGATGTGTACCTCGCCCGCGACGAGTCGCTCGGCCGGCTGGTCGCCATCAAGGTGCTCAAGGAACGCCTCGCCGCCGATGCGGAGTTCGTCGAACGCTTCCGCATCGAGGCGCAGGCCGCAGCCAGCCTCAATCACCCCGCGATCGTCGCCGTGTACGACCGCGGCAAGGCCGGCGCCTCGCCCTACATCGCCATGGAATACGTGGACGGCGAGAGCCTCAAGCAGCGCTTGCGGCGCAAGGGCCGGCTGGCGCCCGACGAGGCCGCGGCGACGGCGCTCGCCGTGCTGGACGCGCTCCGCGCGGCGCACGAGCGCCACATCGTCCATCGCGACGTGACGTCGGCCAACGTGCTCGTCGATGGGTCGGGGCGCGTCAAGGTCGCCGACTTCGGCATCGCCCGCATGGGCGCCTCGGCGCTGACGCGCAGCGGGGCGATGCTGGGCACGTCCTCGTACCTGTCGCCCGAGCAGGCGCAGGGGCGCTCGGCCGACGAGCGCTCGGATCTCTACAGCCTCGGGGTGGTGCTCTACGAGCTGCTCACCGGGCGCCTGCCCTTCCGCGGCGACAGCGATGTGGCCGTGGCCCTGCAGCATGTGTCGGCCGCCGCGCCCAACCCGCGCTCGCTGGCGCCGGACGTGCCGGAAGCCTGCGCGGCCGTCGTGATGAAGGCGCTGAGCAAACAGCCGGCCGACCGCTACCAGAGCGCGGAAGAGTTCGCCGCCGCGCTGCGCGCGGCGCGTGAGGGCGGGCACGCGGCGCCCGCCGCCGCTCCGCGTCCGTCGGCGCATGCATCCGAACCCGCCGCTCCGCCTCCGCCGCCGGCGGCGCCCGAACCCGCCGCCACGATGGTCGCCGCGGACGCGCTCACGCGCACGGCCGACGCCGCGACGCGCTACGTGAGCGAGCCCCGGCCCGCCGCGCCCGCCCGCCCGCGCCGTCGGCGCCTGTGGCGCTGGATCGTCCTGGCCGTCGTCGTCGTCGCCGCCGCGGCCGGCGCCTCGGCCGTGTACGCGCTGGTCCTGGCGCCCGGCACGAAGGTGCCGGGGGTGATCGGGCGCACCCGCGACGAGGCCGTCGCGGCCCTGCGCAAGGAGGGCCTGAAACCCGTCGTCCACGAGGTGTGGGCGGACCGCTACGACCCCGGCGTCGTCGCCCGGCAACGTCCCCGCAAGGGCGCCAAAGTGGACGAGGGCGTCAAGGTCGATCTGTGGGTGAGCCGTGGGCCCCTGCACATCCCGTCCCCGGACCTCACCGGGATGACGCCCGCCACCGCCACCGCGTTGCTCGAGCGGGAAACCCTCACGGGGCGCAAGCGCAAGGCGGCGACGCGCAATGTGCCCAAGGGGGAGATCTACCGTCAGGAACCCGCCGCCGGCGCGACCGTGACGCGCGGGGACACGGTGACCTTCTGGGTGAGCAGCGGGCGTCCGATGGTGACCGTTCCCGATGTGGTCGGTCTCTCGTCCGGCGACGCCGTCGCCACGCTGGAGGCCGAGGGCTTCGTGGTCAGCGTCGACTCCGTCTGGGGCTTCGGCACGTTTCCCGGCGACGTCGTCGAACAAGACCCCGTCGCCGGGACGCGACTACGCAAGGGCGACGAGATCGTGATCAAGGTCGCCGTGTTCTGAGCGCTCTCGCGCGGCGCGCGCTCGCTGCGCTGCCGCTCATCCTGTGCGTCCCGGACGCGTGCGCGGCTCCACGCCGGGCAGCGCCTCGCCGCCTCCCAGCACCTTCGCGAGGTCCATGATCTTGTGCGCCACCACCGCCAGGCCATGCTCCTCGTCGTTCTGCAGCTCGCCCTCCACCAGCAGGTAGACGGCGTCTTTGAGCACGCGCCCGTACTTGAGGTAGACGTCGTTGAACACCACCACCTGGCCCAGCTCGGTCTCGTCTTCGAGGGTGAGGAACATGGTGCGGTGGCCGCTGCGGATCCAGGGCATCTGGGCGCGCTCGAGCACGCCGGCGAGGCGCACGCGGCGGCCGTGCGGCGCCTGCGGCAGGCGCGCCATGGGCGTGACCCCCAGCGCCTGGACCTGGTCGCGCACGAAGCGCAGCGGGTGGGCGCTCACGTTGAGGCCCAGCAGCTCGAGCTCGACGCCGACGCGCCGCTGCCGCGACCAGTCGGGGAGGAAGGCGAGCGGCGCGAACTGCTCGTCGAGGGCGAGGCGCGGCTGGTCGAGGCCGTCGTACGGCACCGGCGCTGCGGGCGGGACAGGGGCCTCGGGAGGGCGCTTCGCTCCGCTCGACGCAGAGAACGCGCCTCGCGAGCCTCCCTCGACCCCTGTCCCGCCCTCCGCGCCTCTGCGTCGGTGGCTTCGACCGTCTCCGCCGCGCCCCGCCGGCCTTGCGCCGGCGTACAGCAGCGGCACGTGGGCGACGAGCTCCTCGCGGCGCACCCCCAGCGCGTCGAAGGCGCCGAGCCGCGCGAGGTTCTCCGCGACCTCGCGGCTCACGCGCGTGCGCGCCACGAAGTCGGCCAGCGAGCGGTAGGGCCGGGGCGGCCTGGGCGGGCCGGCCGCAGGCCGGCCCGCCGGCTTTTCAGCCGCGGCGTCGAGCGGCCGTCCGGGCGCGGCTCCGGGCGCGGCGCCGAGGGAGGCCGCGGAGGGCGGGGA
>Ga0194044_10000162_pt1 | contig 29013 bp, 25 predicted proteins | sample JunL4417m_MetaG_FD_155460 | JGI IMG/M metagenome (GOLD analysis project Ga0194044, IMG submission 155460) | Anoxic zone freshwater microbial communities from boreal shield lake in IISD Experimental Lakes Area, Ontario, Canada - Jun2016-L442-17m | ecosystem: Environmental > Aquatic > Freshwater...
ATTACACAGCCCCTTTGGGGCACAGGCACAATTATTTCAGACTAACCTGACGGCCATGCAGTGAACAACTGACATTTTCTGATCATACAAAAGTGTCAACTACTTTTGAGGTAATATGAAGGATGCCTAAGAATGATACCCTTTAAGTATAACGAGGGTATTTTTTCGTAAAGAAAAAATCATCTTTAGGTGGATTAATTTATCTGAGCGCTATATGTCAATTTGTTGTAGCACCTGCTGGGCCATCGTGTAAGCCGGGTTGATCGAAATTGCTTTTAGAGCAAACCGTCTGGCATCCGAATACCTGGCCAACCCCAGGAGCGTTTCCGCCATACCGCAATACAGGTCAGGATATGGCAAATTGAACCGTTCCAGAACATATCCATGTTCAATGGCTTCCAAAAACCGCTTCTGATCTTTTAGAAGATTGAACAGATTCAAGCGCGCTTTGATATAGTTGGGATTCAGACGGACAGATTCCTCAAAACAGCTCTCCGACTCTTTCATGCGGTCGAGTTTCTTGTACAACATCCCAAGCATATAGTGAATATCGGAATATTCCGGAAATGTGAATTTGTATTCCTGAAAAAGGCGCAACAAGGTTTCAAGGTTTTCTTTGGGAAAAGCACCTTTTTCAATTATAGCCATGATATCGTTTAAATTCGGACTGATGCCAAGGTGTGTGACAAATCCAGCTATGAGTTCGTCAATATGGTTGCTGCTGCCAATGTGGGACGCAAACAATGGGGTTAAATCCGGGGACGTATTTCCATGCTTTTCGATGATGTGTTGTCCGGTTTCCACCAATGCCTTCAAATCCGGATCATTGTCCAATTGGCTGGCGCGTTCGAGCATATTCAGCGCCAGGCTGTAGCGTTGCTGCTGGCAGTAAAGGACACCTATTTTCAGGATAGCGTCTTTGTAGGTTGGATTAATATGAATGGCTTTTTCCAGATACTGAATGGCTAAGGGGATTTGTCTGTTACTGGCATAAACAATGCCAAGATAATAATGAATATCGGCAAATTCGGGCCGTTTTTCAAGGATCAACTTCAGGTTGTTTTCCGCCTCAATGTAGCGGCCCGCGAATGCCTGACTGACCCCAAGTTTGATTCGCGCTTCTGTATAATTGGGGTTGAAATCAACCGCCTTCTGAAAATTATGGATGGCTTGATCAATTTTGCCCTGCCCTATGTGAATGATTCCCAACCGGTAGTATGCATCAGAGTATGTCGGGTGGGTTTTCATCAATTTTGTCTGAAATATTGCCGCAGAATCCCAGTTAAAGATTTCTGGTAGAACAGTCAAAAGCGATACTGTGGATACTTTCTCAAGCAGACGTGCAATCCGTTTGACTCTATATGGCTGAATGTTTTTCCAGTCGTTGACACCGGTGTTCGTGGTAAATCCTAACAAATAGCCACTATTTGCTGCAAATACAGATGTCTCGGCCGTGATAAACCGCGGCTCGCCAACAGGATAGCTTATGGTCAAGACTGGATGTCCGATATTTTCTTCGATAATGAGCTTGGATAAGATCATTTCTTCTTTTTGGGAACTCAGACTGATTGTGGATAATACTCGATGGGTATGGGTGTGGGAACCGATGGCGATTTGATGTTGCGCCATTTCACGTATCTCTTCCCATGTGAGGATTTCCTGGTCTTGCAGCGTAGAATCCGGGAGTGCGATGGAGCAGGATTCGGAAAGCTCGGACAACAGGTATTTGGTCTGTTCATATTGTTCCTGTTTCATACGCTGTTGAAAAAACGTGATGGCGTCATTTTTTTGGCTCGGCAGGAAAAACTTTTGTTCGTCGAAGGTAATGAAAGGTTTCTGTGTATGTTTGATCAGATAGGCAATGATATCCCACCAGGATAATAGCCGATTGTTGATCATCTGGGTGGTCACAAAAAGAATGGCTGGAACCTCGAAATATTTAAGAATCGGAAACGCGGTGGTGTAATTGTCCTTGTATCCATCATCAAAGGTAATAACAACACAGGGCGTTGCTGACTTGGGGAGGGTAAAACCGCTCTGGCCGTGATGAGCAATCAAATCTTTTTCGGACAAAATGAGGGTATTCTGCTTCAGCCATTTGATTTGCCGGGTAAATTCATCTTCGTCCACACTATACACCCCATCATCAAACGCAGTTCGAAATTGAGGGTTAGATGGACGAATCCTATGATAATTCAAAACGATCAGTTTGTTCCGCATGGGCAACCGCTTGAACAGGTTGACCACTTTGGAGTTGAACAGAACATCCGCTAGAAGTTCTTTTTTGCCTTTCATGTAGGGTTCTCCTGAGTTATCATCAATAGATCGACACTTATTCAGCCACAAATTCCACTGTGATATTCCGCCTAATCTCAATCTCGTTATTATATTTTTCAGAAATGCACCATATATGGAATTCGAAAAAAAATGCGAGACCAATTTGCTTTGACCTAATTAGCAAACGGACAGCAGCAATGTCAGACTTTTGCATGTTATTGAATTTCAATCAATGCAATTTTCTGCTTTTCGAGAGAAGCAAGTTTTTTCTTAAGGCTATTTATTTCTTTGTTAATTTTTTGCAGCTTATGAATTATCTCCTGTTCTGCTATGCCATTGACACCGCGCAGCTCTAAGGCTAATGATTCAACTTCAACTCGCAGTAGTCTAAAATATGGGTTCCCATGAGCATAGTTTTGCCTGTATTGCAATTTACCAGCTTTCATCGCATCAATAACTTCATCTTCCGTAAGACGAAATTCCTTGCATGCATTTTTGTGACTTAACGTTGCATTTTGTTTTTGCCACAGAGATTCTGACATTTTCAACCATCCTTTTTTATGAGTCTAATTTCTATTTCTAATTTCATAGCAATTACCTGTTGGTATTATCACGTTCAAGTCAGTCAATGCATTTTATTTGGTCTTTCAATTCGGCGTGTGGCTATGGCGGATCAGGCTATATCGTTTATGCGCTTAAGCAATTCACGGTTGTGACTAATCCAGTCAATCAGGCGATTTATGCCGTCCTGGTAAGGAATTGTGGGTTCCCAATTCAGGATATTCTTCGCTTTGGTATTATCGCTGATGAATATATGTTGATCTCCTGGGCGTGTAGCGCCAAAAGTATAACTGATAGCGATTTTTTTTCTCTGTAACAGTTCAAGGAATTTTAATAAGGATAGAGAATTACTATAACCACCACCAACGTTAAATGCCTCGCCTTTTAAAATGTCCTGATGAATAATAGATAGGTCATAGAGTTTCACAAGATCGTCAATATGCAGTAAGTCTCTGACCTGTTTTCCATTACCACAAATTGTTATCGGAATCCCCAGGGTGGCGGCAATGATAAACCAGGCCACCCAGCCCTGATCTTCAGCCCCAAATTGTCGCTCCCCGTAAATGCAGGACTGTCTGAAACTAACCGTATGCAACCCATATATCCGTGCGTAATCAATTACATATTGATCTGCGCTACCTTTGGAACAGCCATAGGGAGAATGAAAATCCAGGGGTTGCGACTCTGATATCCCTATTCTGTCCGGAAACTGATAGCGGTTTTCACCTTCTACGAGTGCTATTTTGTTTAATTCCCCATATACCTTATTTGTTGATGAATAGATTAACAAAGCATCAGGACTGAACAGCCGAAAGCACTCAAGGATATTTAAGGCGCCACTGGCGTTAATATCAAAATCGGTTCGGGGATCAAGAACAGACGTTGTAACTGCAACCTGGGCAGCCAGATGAATAATGACATCAAAAGGACATTCCTGCTGAAAAATGGTCTGCATGGCAAGATAATCACGTATATCGGATTGATAAAAGCGAAAATTGACCGACTCTTTCAGCCACTGAAGGTTGTGAGTAGCGCCCTTCCGTGATAGATTATCCACCACAACAACATCAAACCCTTTGCGACAGAAATAACTGATGCAATGGGATCCTATAAACCCTGCTCCACCCGTAATGAGCAGCCTTTCCTTTCCATTAAGAGTACTCATTGAGACACCTCTGCTGAACAAAAGAAAAATTACTGGTTACCCTGGATATTATTTTGCAACAAATCACAAAAAACGTCGAAACTTTTGTCGATAAGTTCATTCATGGATTTTCTGGCCATAATTCCAATATGTTCTGCAATAACCGGATTATCCAATATCAATTGAATACCTTCCTTAAGCTGCAGCCAATCACCCGCCTCATAAAACAGGGCTGTTTTCTTGTTGACCGCATACTCCCGTGTGGCCATATTCGACGTTACAATCAGCGGTCTGCCCAATGCCATAGTCTCTAACATCGCTGTTTGACCAGACGAGATACTTGCATCATTAAGAGGAAGAACAACCAGGCGGGCGGATGTAATTAATTCAATCAGATCAAGGCCCTCCCTTCGCCGGGTTATGATCTTGACGTTGGGAGGTACGCAACTACTGGGGGGGGTATATGCCTGCGTCAAAATAAACACTTGCTCATTTATGCCTTCAATGGATTTAATGAGGGTATCGTAGTCCCGGTCGCTATTTCCATAAGCGAATATGTAGCCTTTACAGTTGAATAAAAATTTGTTTAAAAAGTGCTTAGGAGGCACCATAGGGAAAAACCGAATTTTTGATGGTTGAATTGCAAACATTGATGAATACAGCAGTGTTTCTTCTTCCGATGTGGTTAAAAAATAATCAATCCCAGGAATCGCAATTTTCATAAGTAGTAAACGTAAACGATAAATCGGGTCGGTTCTGATGAGATTAATATGAAAATCATATATGATATGAGCCGTTTTTCTTCGTCTGAATATCCGATTTAATACCCCATAGATAACACCCATGCGCATCGACCATGAATAAACCGCGTCATACCGTTTCCTATTGAGAAACGCGATAAACGGAAGATAAAACTCAGATAAAAAAATGGATATCCGGTTTGGAAGCTGACTCTTACGAGCATTGAACAGATAAGGTTGTACGATGTCAACCTGCTGAACGTGTTTCACAAGGGAATTGTAAAGGCCCCACTTCCCACGCTCTTTCCAGTTGATCATTATGAGTAGTTTAAGATCACATCTCATATTTCGCCTTTCATTTCGGGCATTTCTCATGAGGATGGCTACAGTTGACTTGAACGTGTTGGTATCTTTGACGCTGAATCTCTTATTTCTCGGTAAAGAGTTCGGAACGGCAGTAAACACCTTCCCAGCATAGTACATCCGTACATGGTGTCATATTCACAAACCACCTTTCCGCCGAATTCCTGTTTGAATTGATTGATCCGAACAAGCGAATCATTATCTTCCCCAGGGTACCAGCCGCCCCAGTCATACTGTGAATATCCATGGTGCTTGTAATGGAGTATCTCTTGCCAATGCAAATAGCGGTTGGCCCACCCTAAATAGTTCCGATGTTTGCTGCTTTGAGCTTCGCGAAAGAGTGATGCTGTGTGAAGAAGCCTGGCTCGACCATCGGCTATGATGAATACATGGTAAACGATCGGCTCTCCATCACGTCCCATTGCCCTTGATACTTCAAGCATCCCGGCGCTGGCTATCCTTTTGAGTATATGCATCTGGACGGATATTTTCAAAATATCCCTTACCTCAGGCTTGCTTTCAGAAAATTTATTGTACAACATTTCAAAATCATTTAATATGTTTAGATCATCGCAAGCATATCGCTCCACTGAAATGCCTTCCCGCTCAGCTCGTCTCACCTTGGTACGCGTATCTCTATGCAAAAGCGACATGAGGTCTGAATCGGTTCCTGCCAAATCGGTGAGTAATGTCCACGATTCAATATTTACAGCTCCTATCAAGGGTTTATGAATGCTGTGAATTCTGGCGATATCCGGCATGGCGTGTTTCATCGGGCGTTGACCAAACCAGTAGTTTTTAATTGTTAATGGCCAACGTCTACTGATAATACCATCGCAGTGTCGAATATTCATAAGGATGCTTTTCCTGAAGATATTTTATTATCGTTTCGCAGTAAATGCCCAACTTGTGAGCAATTGTTCAAAATGAAAACCCCTGTCGCCCCAGAAAGAATCCCCTGAATGACGATCACAAATAACTTTCCTTCAAAACCCATCTTAACATTTCGGAGTCATTTGAAACCTCCCGCATGTGAAAACGATAACCCTTCCAATATGCCTTTTGCGCTGCATTCCACACGATAGCCAATTGACTCTTTACGGGATCGTTGAGGTAGGCAACACGTTTTGCAGCATACTTCAGTCTGATCATAGCTAAGGTTATGATATTTCTCAAAGCATGCCCAGGCCCGGGGACTTCGCCAGTTGCACGGATAAAAGAATAAGAGTTAAGTATGCCATCCAAGTAAAAACGATGACAGAAATAATCCAGAGTCATACGATCAATCGAAACAAGGTGATAAATACTTGCTTGAGAATCAAATAAAGCCTTCAGTCCAGCAGCGCGAACAAAATTGGATACATGTGTTTCGCCATCGCCACGATAGCGCAACTTGTCTTTGGGCATGGCATCCGGATGAAAGCCACCAGCTTGAATCAAAACATCGCGTCGAATCGAAAAATTGCATCTCCATACATACCCGGGGTCAATTTCGAAACATCCTTCACCGAAGTCCAAAATGCTCAAAGGAAAAAAAGCGCGGCCTTTGCATGATGACTGCTCAGCAATTTGTGATAATTCCCAAATTTGGGCCAGCCATGCGGGGGGCGGAACCTCGAAGTCAGGATAGTTATTACCGCCAACCATTGCAACCGATGCATCTGCAAAAGATGCGGCTATCGCCTCCAGCCAACACGGAAGCGCCTTAATATCGTCGTCTATATAAACCAGCAGGTCGGACTTGGCAAGGCGTAGCCCCTCATGTCGTCCAACATGCAACCCAGGCTCGTCTTTGTAACTATACACCAGTTGCAACGAATTGGTAAAATCACGCACTACATCAGACGTATTGTCAGTCGATCCGTTATCCACAACGATCACTTCAAACGAATCTGAAGGCAATGTCTGGCTCTGCAGCGAGACCAGACACGCTCGGAGTGTATCGGCGCGGTTTCTTGTTGGAATAACTACTGACAGATAAGTCATTTTATCCACGCCCAATAAAGGTTGGGAAGCGTGCCAACTGTTATTGCTCTTGGTGCAATAAATTCATGAACTACTTTTTGAACGCCTAACGCCCATTCATAGTCATGCATTATAACAAGGCCGCCTGGTTTGAGATGGGGCAGCCAGTTTTCAACATCTATTCGGCAACCCTCATAAGAATGATCTCCGTCGATAAAAAGAAGGTCTATTTTTTCATTGAAGTTTCCTGCTATTTTAACAGAATGACCCCGATGAGGCACGATAATCGTTAAGTAGCGCAATGTGTTCGTTTGAAATTCGCTCCAAGTGTCACGCTGTCCTTCTGTCATGCCTTCATTTTTCCATGTATCGACACAATGGACCTTTGTTCCTCCCCGGATTTCCGATGCAGCGGCCGCGAGAAAACAGGAACTTTTTGATCTTTCGCGACAGTGGTATCAGCGTTTTTTCTCCCCCATAATTCAAAGACTACCAAAAGATTTAAGAAATTGCTGCTTGAAACAGAACATGCATTCCGTTCAATCGTCCTCATTTGAATTTATAGGCATCATCTTCTTTCTGAAAATCGATCAGCTTCGCTTTATCCATTTGACTAGCCAGTCCCCATTTAAAGTCATTTGATCCAGATTTCTCTCAAATTGAATTCGCAATCCAAAAAAACGAATCAAGACAACCTGCCTTCTGATCCGATAACCGTATCTCAGGTGACTATTAATCGAATGACGGTTCAACCCATTCACCATACAATAGACTGTATCAATCGCATATTTTTTTAAATAACATATCAATTCGTCTGTGATGCCGGCCCAGACACCCTTGACCTGCCAGTCAACAAGAATATGGCCGTCGTAGGTCCAAAAGGATTTGATCGGAAGGGGGAAACAATATTCGTTTTTGATCTCATAATGCACTTGACCTGTCTCGATCCACTGCATTCCAATAATCTGGTCATTAAGCTCGGCCACAATGACCTGATCACCTTTTTTAAATCTGCAGGCATATTCTTCACCGCGATCCATAAAGCGGTGCAGCGCCGGCATGTCCGAAGACTCGCCCACACGGGTGCGAATGTTTTTCAGTCTTCGAGTGCAGGTAAGCGGTGTATCAAAATGATAATTCATGATCACAAACCTTTCATAATAAAACCAGGCAGGCTGCAGTCGCCAGATCACTTTATGTACGATTTTTTCGACTGGCTCCATGAGGGAACCCCGCTGAAAAAGAGCTGACAGAAAATCATATAGCCAGTTCACGATAAATGTCCTAATTTCTGGTCCGTCGAATGGTCGTATGGCTGCATACTCTGTCGAAGAAACATCCGGTCGATCTTTCCGGACGGCATATAAGGCATCGTAGTTAATATTTCGATATATTTTGGAATCTTAAAAGGAGATAACTGCTTTTTACAATAACGAATAATATCTACACGAGTTATTTCCAGATCATCAAGAACTACAAAAAGCCGGATAGCTTCACCCAATATCAGATCCGCAGCCCCGGTGACGGCGCATTCCCGAATGCCCGGCATTCGGGAAACGACTGCTTCTATTTCCTGAGGGCTGACCCGATTGGCGCCGGTTTTAATGATTTCCTTCTTTCTACCGACAATGTACAGAAAGCCGTCTTCATCCATTCGCGCCAGATCACCGGTATAAAGCCAACCGTCTTTCAGCGCCTGTTCCGTGTCTTTTATATCGTTCCAGTATCCTGCCATTATGTTCCTTCCCCTCGCAATGATTTCGCCAGTCTGGCCTGGCTCTGTTTCCGCACCGGTTTTATCCACGACCCGGATATCGACGTTTGGAATGGCTTTGCCAATTGATCCAGCCTTTTCGATCAGAAATTCCGGTTTCAGACAGGTCAGCCTCGCTGAGGCTTCAGTCTGACCATACATGACATAAAAGCGCACATGCGGCAGTATTTGACAGAAATTTCGAATCAGCTCAGGCGACAGATGGCCGCCGGCCTGTGTCACATAGCGAAGAGATGGCAGGGATATGTTTTTGAGAGATGATTTATTCAGCAGAATCGCAAAATGTGACGGTACGCCCGCAAATCCAGTAACAGATTCCTGTAGCATGGTTTGGATAACGGTATTGGGATACATGAACCGGTTGTCGATGACAATCGTTCCGCCTGCCAGGATATGGGTTGTCAGAAGTGAATTGCCATACGAATAGCAAAACGGCAGAATGGCTGCGACCCGATCTGCGGCTGTGAGTTTCAGATATTGTAAAATGGATGCTGCATTGGCGCAGAGGTTTTCATGGGTCAGCATAACACCTTTCGGTTTTCCGGTTGTTCCGGATGTATAGAGTATGGCGGCAAGGTGATTTGTGCGAACCGGCGGCAGCCGATGCTGTTCATCTGATTCTTCAGCAAAAACTCCATCATCGACCGAAATGACTGAAAGCGTGTCACAGGCGATATTCTGTAAAAGATTGATCAACAAAGGCTTTCGGCGTTTCGTTGTCAATATGGCGGCGGGAAAACAATCCTGTATTATCTCCTGAATTTCTGATGCAATTAGCGCAGGGTTCAGTGGGACAATCGTAGCCCCTGCTTTCAGCGCGCCGAAATAGGCGCATAAGTAGTCACATGAATTCTCTATGTACAACATCACCCGGTCGTTCGGCTTGATGCCATCAGCTATCAGATGTAGGGCAATGCTGTCTGATGCCCTCTCAAGCTGTGCAAACGTCATCCGGCGAGACAGGTGAACGACTGCCTCCTTGTCAGGATATCGTTCGACACTTTTTCTGAGCAAACCGTGTATGAGCATTCTTTCCCCTCATAATTGTGGATACCTGATCTTCAGCCATATCATTTTTATACGGTAACATTCCTCGCTAATCAATTCAAGGACTTTACCCACAAAAAGATGTGAGTAACCATAAAATCTCCTTGACATGCAAGGCAAGCCTTCGTATTGTTCCCCTTACTGAAAAGCAAGCCCTTATAAATTTCAATTTAGATGTGCATTTTCAGGTTAAATTCTCATGATACATGATGGTATCTCAATACAATGTTCGACAGGAATCTCCCCTAATCTTCTTTCCCAAAGAGGAGGATTCCCTCCGCTGCAAAGGGAGATTGGGAACAGGTGGAATTGGAGGCGCATTTTCAGTGAAGATACTCAATAAAGAATTCCATTTTCAACTCAGCGCCGTCCTTCTTATTGGGGCATGCCTGCTGTTTGCCGGTGCATACAGTCAATTACCACTATTCTACAACAATCAGAACACCTACTTCGAAAGGGGACTGGCGAATGCGGGTTTCGGCCATCTTTCATCGGACTGGTATGCACAGCAGACCGAGCATATTCCTGTGTTCTCCGCCTTGGTATCTCTGGTCCAATTGCTCGACAGTCATTGGATTTTTTATGTTCTGCATGGTGTACTTGCAGCGGTATATGCCTTGTCTTTGTTCTCGATTGCGAGTAGTACATTTCCCAGCATATCGGGCGCGCTCCCGTTGTCGATTTTTTTTTCCATACTTACACTTCTCCATTCCCCCTGGATTGGAAACGTTTACGTCAACTATGTACCCGACTGGACTTGGGTGCCTTCAAGGCTCCAGACTTTAGCATTTTTATCCACTAATGGCGTGGCGGGACAGTATATTCTTGGGCCATTTCTGCAGCCATCAGCCTTTGGGGTGCTGCTCATCGCAAGTCTTGCCTTATTCTTACACAAGAAAAAAATAGCGGCTGTTATGTGCGCCGTTTTTACCGCCACTATTGAAACTCCGTATATACTCCATGCAGCACTGCTAACGGGAGCCTTTATGGTGTTTCTGCTATCCAAGAAGGATGCAAGAAGCGCCGTCAAAGTTGCTGGACTTGCACTTCTGTTGATTCTGCCCATTGTCCTGTATCTCGTGTTTACCTTTTATTCGACCAGTTCTTCCGCCACGTCAACGGCTTTGTCGATACTCTTTGATGAGAGAATCCCTCATCACCTGAAGATATCCTATTGGTTTTCACAACGTACATGCATACAATTGATCATAATGTTCGCTGGGCTTGTGCTGTCGTATATGTGTAAACGTCTATTCGTTATCCTTGCTTTTTGCACCATCTGCAGCTTTGGGCTTTCCTTAATTCAGTTCATGTCCGGAAACCTGTTTTTGGCATTGCTTACTCCATGGAGACCATTTACCTGGCTCATTCCCGTATCTACTGCACTTGTTGTTGGCCTTTTCTCATTAATTACAGCCAATATCATTTCCGCCTTTCCTGCAGAGCGAATCGGGCGATGGGTCGGAACAACTGTTATCTCCCTGTCTGTCGTGTTTCTTGCTGGAATGTTTTTCATGGGCGTGAGCAGGACAATAGCAGGAGCACGGACCGATTCGGACCGAGAGACCGTTGTATCGTACGCGAAGAAACACTCAAGCATGGACCAGACATACCTAATTCCTTTGAGGTTTGAGCAGTTTCGGTTGGCATCGGGGGTTCCCATATTCGTTGACTGGAAATCCGTCGCCCTTAAAGACTCGGAATTTCTGGAATGGTACGAACGTGTACAATTGGCAAAAGCGTTCTACGAAGCCAGCAATGCCGCTGACGCTGGCAATGCGTTGAATAATATCCTTAAAAATCACGCTTTGATTACCGACATCGTTGCAACACACGAGTTAGGACATTTGTTTAACATTCCCTACCTGCGGCCTGTATTCCAAGACAAAGAGTATATTATCTTTCACTTGGAAAAGGACATGCAAAAGGATATTCACATTGTTTCCAGTGGTAGTCTGGAGGAACTGGTGCCGGCGGCCGTGGAGAAACCTGCTCCCCTTCTTCAGGATTATGACATGGCCCTCCTTCGACCTCCCGACCTGCCGGAAGACAGCTGGACATTCACAAGCCCGACATTGGGAGCCACATTTGTCCTTATCCCTTCCGGAACTTTTCTTATGGGATCGCCTGCCGATGAGCCGGGACGGGACAGTGACGAAGGTCCTCAGCACCAGGTGACGATCAGCCAGCCCTTTTATATGCAGACGACTGAGGTGACGCAAGGGCAGTGGAAAAGGGTGGTGAAGAATAATCCTTCCTATTTCAAGAATTGCGGTGATGACTGTCCGCTTGAGCAGGTTTCCTGGAGCGACGCTCAGGAATTCATCCGGAGGATCAATAGCATGGAGGGAACGGACAGGTACCGATTGCCCACGGAGGCTCAGTGGGAGTATGCGGCAAGAGCGGGTACGAAAACGCCCTTTAATACCGGTAATTGCCTTTCGACCGATCAGGCGAATTACGACGGCGATTATCCCTTATCGGGATGTTCCAAAGGGGAATATCGCCAGAAGACTGTCCTGCCGAGGAGTTTTGCACCCAATGATTGGGGGTTGCATGACATGCACGGGAATGTCTGGGAGTGGGTCCATGACTGGTATGGTAGTTATCCATCCGGTAGCGTTACCGATCCGGAAGGCCCCACTGGTTTGTATCATCTGGCTCGCGGCGGCTCCTGGGGCTACCGCGCCAGGTACTGCCGATCAGCGTCTCGACTCAGTCCCTTTATTTCGTACGAACGCTTCTACCGCATAGGCTTTCGCCTCATCAGGACACGAAGTGGACACTAACCTGCGGTGATAATAAAAGCTGCGCCTGCAAATACTTTTTTTCAATTTTAAAATTACGGACAGTTCCGAAAAAAAAGCTCTCTTCGAATTCTGGAAAAGCTGAGAATTAAGTTCATTGATTTCATCAATCCACAGACTGCTTCGACTGAATAAATGACAACAGTCTGTTGACCGAATCCAGATTTTCCAATGTTAATTCATCATCATTGATGGTGATGCGAAATGTGTCCTCCACAAATGCGACCAGTTCGAGTACACCGACTGAATCAATGATATCATTTTCAAAAAACGAATCATCGTCATTCAGTTTGTGCAGATTGTCAGGATCGAGGCAGTTATTCCAGATATGTGTTTTTATTCTGTTTTTAATTGTTTGGACATCGATTGGTGTCATTCCAAAAATTCACTATTTATTGGATGCATGTACAAATACCCAGTACAAAGATTGTTGATAGATACCTGTCAGCCGCGCTTGTTCAGACTGTATTTATAGGGATATTTTCATACTGGAATTACATCACAGATTCAACATGGCATCTGCTGAGCGGGGGGATGTCAGCCTTTCATGAAAAAATCGCATCAATCCGACAAGAACCGGCACTGGATCATCAATTGCTGAACCAGCAAACACTTTTTTCTCGCCTGCCAGTCCGACCAGCTCCGAAATGTTGAAATAGCCCCTTCGAATTCTTGACAACTGATAATGCAGCTCATTGATTTCATCGATCCACAGAACAGCATCTGTTGCCGGCGCAACCGGTTCAACGTTTCCCTGTACCAAATCCTGGTAGGCCAGATATTCCATATAAATCCCGCAGGCTGCGGCAAGCTGTGTCTGCGTGACCGACCGTGTATTGATTTCAATCAGTTTGTACTGGCCATCCCGAGGATCCAGTTTGAATTCGGGTTCAGCCAGGCCATAATAACCGATAGCCTGAAGATAGCTTACAGCATTCTGGATCGGACGGGGCCGGTTTATGCTGCGACAGACGGTTCCAATACCAAAATCTCTTGGAAACTGCCGTACTTTATCATAGCCGCAAATTCCCAGAGGAACAGACTGACGGTTGAAATAGCCGTAAAATAGGTACAGCGTGTTTCCAGGAATGATTTCCTGCAGAAAATAATCCTGAATGGGCGCATTCAACATCGCTATGGCTGTTTCCAAAGTCGATGGCGAATGGATAACAAAAACTTTTTTGTGAAATTCCTGTATGAACAGATGGGAATAGGCGGATTTCATGATCAAGGGATAGGCAATATCTGCGGCCATTTTTCGCATCTCGTCAACCGTTTCCGGGAAACAGGTTCTGGGACAGGGGATGTCCCGCCTGATCACATCCTGAAAAAAACGTTTCTTGTTTACCAGAAGGTTGATGGTGTCAAAAGAAGCTACCGGCATTCTGTAGTAAGCATTCAGCTTTTCTTTGTGTTTTGAAAGCGCTAATACTTCAGCATCACCGGTCGGAATGTACACGGGACGATGGTCAAGCGAACGCCCCAGTTCCATGAGGGTGTTGATGAATCCCATCTCGGAATCCAGAGGATTGGGGCAGGGAACCAGCTTAGTGACATATCGGGAATACCGCACCATGCTTTTGGAATCGACATCCAGCACAATGACGGGAATGCCCTTTCGTTTCAGACCTCTGAGTACACCCAGTGCATTGACGTTATGTATGCCGCTGAGAATAGCGCTTTCGGGATGCTTCATTATATGATCCTGTTTAAGATGTTGATTTCAGTCAGACGCTCCATTACAATTTTAGCATGGCATCTTTCTCCGACCGGCGCGCTGTCGCAGAAAATTGTTTACAATGGGCCATAATCGGGTTTTTTTGATCTTACGCAACAGCGGCATCAGGTTTTTTTCGCTCCATAATTCAAGGACAGCCAAGAGACTTCGGGAATTCGCCGCCTGAAATAGAACATGCATTTCATTTAACCGTCCCCATTTGAATTTATAGGCGTCATCTTCTTTCTGAAAATCAATAATCGCTGCTCTGTCCATATCCAAAAGCCATTTGACAGCAAACCAGCTCAGCACTGTCCCTGCGGAATAGGCGGCATGATCTTCTCTATACGCTGTTTTTAACAAACAGATGTATGATCCGCTGACCGCATAAAATGAAGTGGCGATTGGAACATAATCACCTGGAATGGTCTGTTGTGGATTGATGACGGATTGATATGATGACAGTGACGGATCATGATCGCTCGCATGTTCTCCTTTTTTGAAGTACAACACAAACAGCCGCAGCCTTCCATTTAACGCAAGATATTCTGCCAACAGACGGTGAAACAGAGGGGAAATCTCAGGTTCTTTCCGCCAACTATGTTTGAATATGTCGTAATAATGATCCATTGCGGCGTGAATGTTCTGGTCTGGCTGCGATGTCAGGACAATGGTAAATGCGCCTTCCCGATTCATTTTATTGATGGCGCTTCGAATGTTCTGTCGATGATTTTTTTCACGGCTTTGCCAATAATCATACGAGCACATGCCTGGTACAATATCATAAATCAAATTGGCATACTGATTCGACATTCGAGTGATCATTTTTCTTTGTTTTTGAATAGCCTGATTCAACGTCGCCAGAAAAGGATTCGAAGCTGGCATGTCCTCGAAGTGGATCATGTCCCACAGTTGGCGATGAGTAAGCAGAAATCTGACCAGGGCATCCGCCGTATCAGCCTCCCGTCCTCCCAAAACAACGCCCCCGCGGTAAGCCGAGTAAATATTGCCGATAAGCTCCAGGCAGTTACAGGAAAAAAGCCGCAATCGCCTTCTCTTGATACAACAGGGAATGATGGCGACAGGTTTATTGTCTTCCCGAATCCAAACGATAAACGGCCGTGCAACCGGATGAATGAACAAATGACATGCTGCATGAATCCAGTCAAAACTGTAGTAAAAATTGTCTTCCTGATTTTCCGCCAGAATTGCACCCCAGTCCGATTTTAGTTCTGAAAGCTTTGACACCGACGTTAGAACGGTCACATCCATTTCCTCAAGCCCTCCTGTTCAACAGGCGATTCAACGCATCCATCAGCGCTGCCAGCCTTCGGGCCGCATTGACGCCAACGGCTTTCCGAGCGGTTTGACCCATTGTTTCCGCAGCATCGGGATGATCCAGCAAATACCGAACATGATCGCCCAAAGTGTCTGCATCTTTGGCATCAAAAAACAGCGCGGTTTTTCCATCAACCGCATATTCTACTGTCGCCATATTTCTCGTAACAATCAGTGGCCGACCCAGAGCCAGTGTTTCCAGCATACATAGCTGGCCTGCGGCAATCCAGTAACTCTGAAGGGGGAGTATCACCATGCGGGATGATTCGATAAGCTCCAGGAGCTTCTCCCAGGGTTTTTCCCGAATCAGCACAATGCTATATGGCAGCGGATATGTCGGCTGATATGTTCGGGATACGATCACGGTTTGAACTGGCAGGTTTTTTACGGCTTGAATCAGCATATCGTAATCCCGATCGCTGTTGCCATAAGAAAAGAGGTAATCTCCCATGTAAGAAATGTCTTTTTTCAATAAATAGGCGGCCGGTGTCATTGGCCAGAACGCCATCATTTCAGGCCGGATTCCAAACTGCCTGGAGTAGATTTCGATTTCTTTTTCAGATGTTGTAAAAAAGAAATCGATTCCGGGGATAGCAAACCCAAGCAGTTTCAGGCGAAACCGATAAATCCAGTCGGTTCGCGTCAGATCGATATGAAAATCGTAAATGATGTGTTTGGGCGATCTGGATCGTCTGAACAAGCGGTTCAATACCCCATAGCAGATTCCCAGCCGCATGGACCAAGACATTACTATGTCGAATGAATCCTGTTTCATGAGCGCAACCAGTGGGAGATAGAATTCTGAAAGGATATATGTCAGTCGATTCCAGAAATTAGATCGAAAGCGGTTCAACCCGAAAGGCTGCAATATTTCCAGCTTTTCCATTTGTCCCATAATGGCCTGGTACAAATCCCATTTGCCGGATTCTTTCCAGTGGATCATCATTAGCAGCTTGGGGCGCTGAAGCGTTTTTGAGTTTACCCCTCCCCCAAGCGGGGGGAGATTGGGAGTTGGGACTATCGGTATTGAACTCATGCCTGTTTTCTCATGGTAAATTTGTTGGTTAATGTTGTGATGCAGGTATCCAGATCTGCTGTTCGAAACATCCAGATAATTCCTATATAACACAGCGACACAGAAATAGCGGTTACAGGGGCGTAAATCAATCGGGATATTGAAGTGAATTCAAATAAATTTACCATTATCAGCCCAGTTCCCAACATACCTGCGGCTGCAAAAATGATACGGGTGAAGCTGGAAAGCATCTTAGATAAATTGGTAATGCCAAGATGGCGTTTAAGAAGAAAAATAAACCAGATGGAAATGATTCCCATTGTGGCGCTGGTGGACAAGGCAATGCCCTTGGCGCCCCAAAAATGCATAAACAGAACATTAAACAACACATTCAAAAATATTGAAGCAAACCCCATATACAGGAGTATTTTGGTTTTTTGAAGAGCAGCGAAAAATGTGCCATTGATAAATGTATAGGCATAAAAAAACAGTCCCAGACTGTAGCAGACCAATGTTTGCGCGGTCTGTCGCGCAGCTTCCAGATCAAATGCTCCCCGTTTCAGCAACAGAATGACCAAGTCCTCGGAAAACAACACCATCAGGCAGGTGATTGGAATGGTTAAAAATCCCAGAAAAATGAGGGTGTATTTGAAAATATTCTGAAGATTATCCCGATTTCCGGCGGCAACCTCTTCACTGATAAACGGGAAAATGGATCTTGAAATAGCCATGATGACCACCTGGATGGGAAGGTCGTTGATACGAAAGGCATATCGCAGGGTTGAAACAGATCCCGCAGATAACTGGGTGGCCATCACCTGATCCACCAGCATATTTGAGTTTGCGATAAGTTGGCTCCCCAGCATGGGGATAGTTAACAGCCAAAAGGCTTTCATTTTTTGATGGTCAAACGGTATGGGGGCGCCGTACTGAAATTTCTCTTTGCGGAGCGCAACGCCCATATAAACTGTTTTTATGAGTGTTCCGATCAGAAAACCCCATACCAGAGCATAGATACCCAGCCCCATATCATAGACCAGAAAAAAAACAATTGCGATATTCACGAATATCGGGGCGACATACAAATGAAAAAACATCTTTCTGGCAAGCAAGATTCCTCTGAAAAGGATTCCCGCTCCATCAATGAAAAGCAACAGAATCAGCAACCGTTCCAAGATAACAGCCAACTGCTTCTCCTTGGGCTGAAATCCATAACCGATCACTTGAATGATTTCCGGGGCAATGACATAAAAAATAATGGCCAATACCGCAAAAAGCAGGGTAGTTAAATAGATCAACCAGGTAGCATGAGAATCCGCCTCCTGAGAAGAGCGATTGCGCCATTCCAGATATAGGGGAACAAAGGCCGAAACCAATGCGGCGGAAAACAATGATACGACAGTTCCTGGAAATGAGTAGGCCACATTGAAAACATCCAGAGATGCAGAAACGCCAAACCGATGTGCGGTTAACATTTCTTTGCCAATGGCCAGGGCCTTGTCCACCAGCGTCCAGATCATGACGATGGCGCTGGCTCTTCCAATCTGGCTGACAATGCTGGTCTGTTCATTTTTCAAGGATAACTTCCAGTTCGGATCTTCGGTTCATCGCTTGCCCCTCTGCGGTCTTGTTGTCGGCAATTGGCCGATGCTCACTGTATCCCACCACCTGAATGCGGGATGACGCAATACCCTTTTGAACCAAATAGTCGCGAATCGCATTAGCCCGTCTTTCTGAAAGTTTCTGGTTGTATTCATCCGATCCCTTATAATCCGTATGGCCTTTAACGGTAACTGGCGTTGATGGATGCTCATTCAAATATGCCATATATTGATCCAACACGGGGACATAGATTTTTTTGATATTTTGCTTATCAAAATCGAAATGAACCATTGCAAGCCTTAATTTTCCAGCTTCTGTAGCCGATTTTCCCTTTGCTGGCCGGGATGTCGCTATCCCTGCTCCACTTTCATCGCGTGACAGATAAAGAACCGTGGCGTAAAGCTGCTGATTATGATCCAGCCAGAAGGCAATACCTTCTTCATCTAACACATATTTGTATTTTAAGATATTTCCGGCATTGTAGAATATGTAAAGTTTTTTATTTCCCGGATATTGAAGCGGAAATTCTTCTTTTTTCTTGCCGCTTGGGTCTGTGTCGTTCTCGGTTTCAGCAGTAGCTTTGGTCTGAATGATCGGAGACGGCTGATAATTGAGCTTTTCAACAGAGACATGAGATCCAAATTCTTTTTCGATATCGGAAAGCTGAATACCTTTGGATTGCTGTCTGTTGCCGACTGATCCCTCAAAGTCTCTGGAAAGATATATCTGCTCAACATGGTCGTTCTGATTCAAAAATACACTTAACCCCAGATATTCATATTGCAGGCACATTCCTTCGCTTTTGATGAGATCAGGAGTTCCTATTGTTTCGATGACTTCTTTGCGGAGCATATCCAAACTGATTAAGTGGAGAGTATCATCGAACTGCACGCTCAGGGTACTCAACGGATACCCGTTGTGGGGAAATACCAGGAAAGCCATTCCGCAGATGAACATTATAACGGCTGAAAAGGGTTTCATAAGTTGTCTCCTTTTACTCGATTTCGCGTTCCCATCCACCCACCAAACCAGGGTATGAGTATCCAGCATCAACATTGCAACGATTTCCATTCGCTCTCGCCCACAGGCTCTTCCGGCGCATCATAATGCCGCACATTGCTACGCAACATGGCAAGCAACTCTTTAGTGTATTTTTCAATGGAGCTTTCATCATAAGGCATGATGCGGACCACCGGATGGCCGTCCTCAGTAACTATTAAGCTTTCACCGATTTTTTCCACCTGCTTCAACAATACAATGCATTGGTTTTGAAAATCAGATAATGAAACGGTTTGCATGGCGTTATCCTTTTGGGATAGCATATTTCAGGGTCTGTACACTCTGGGTAGTTACTATCCTGGTTTGGAAAGCAGTATTAACTCCTCAAAAGCTCTTGCCATCTGATGAACGCTGAGAGTTTCATCCACCAGTTTCCGGGCCTGATGGCTCATATATTGTTGCTGCTCAGGGTTTTTCAGCACAAAAATGATTTTTTTCGCCAAACTTTCCGGATCATCCACGGGAACCAGAAACCCCGTCTCGTTAGGAATTACGATCTCATTCATGAACCCCACATCCGTGCAGACAATGGGAATGCCTGCGGACATGGCTTCGATGACGGCAACCGATAATGTTTCCTGCTGAGGATAGGAGGATAGACAGTTAATGTCAACCGCTGCAAAAATATCTCCCAACTGGCGCTGAAAACCCAAAAAATGCACCTGATTTTCAAGATTCAAATCCACGGCAAGGTTTTTTAGAAATGGCATTTGGGGGCCATCCCCAATCACCAGAAAGTGAGCTTCAGGTATGGTATCCACAACCATCCTGGCAGCCCGTAGAAATATATGATGGGCCTTGTCCGGCCGGAGCGCCGCCACAATGCTGACCACTGGGCTTTGCGCCGGTATTCTTAGGCGGCCCCGTGCTTCTTGCTGACCAATAGGGGATTGAAACCGCTCTGGATCCACACCGTTATAAATGACCCGTATCTTGGAATGGGGGATTTTTTCTTCAACAGCGATGTAATCGCCATGGCCCTTTGCCGCAGCTACAACGTAGTCAACACCAAGATGAAGAATGCGTCGCCCCAGCATGGTCAAGGGATGAAAGGGATATTTCTTGAATGTCTCATTCTCCCAGTTGATACAGGTTCGAACGCCTGCCAGCTTGCTGGCTATCACCCCGAAAAACAGGGTGTTGAGATGATTGATCAAAAAAACGACATCGGTTTGAAAATCCTTTAAAAGCCTTGTCAGTTTGAAAATCCCGGACAGGTCAATTTTCGACCGAATGATTCCGGTGCTGACCGGAAAGCCCAGTTGAAGGATTTCCTTTCCCAGGATGCCCGGCTCTCTTAAAAAAAATATGTGAAGGTCAAATCGCTGCCGGTCTATGTGGCGCAACAGCTCCAGCAGCAACTGCTCAGCGCCGCCGATGGTCAGGTGGGATACCACGACAGCAACGCGGGTTTTTCTGGGATTGATCATGGTGCTATCTCCATTTGTAATCAGCGATGACAGTTTCAAACAGATTCATCAGGCTGTCCATTTGATCCTTAATAAGAAGGTTTCCTTTTACGAAAGACTGACCGGCTATTCCCATCTGAACCAGTTTTTCCTTGTCGGACAGCATCTTGTTCATTTTTTGCGCCATATCGTCACATGAATCGGGTTCAAACAATAGTCCGGTTACTCCTTCCTGAACCTGCTCGGGAATGCCGCCGATACATGAGGCCAAAACCGGAGTACCATTGAGAAAGCTTTCATAAATACTGAGCGGCGCATTGTCGTACCATCTGCTGGGAACAACGCTGAATAAGGCTTCTGCAATCCACTTTGTCAGGGTTTGACCGGTTTGAAATTCCAGAAAATGTATGCGGTTTTGGGCATGAGGCTGAATGAGCGCTTTCAGTCGCTCCTCTTCTCCATCATAACTTCTGCCGATGATATAAAGGTCTGTTGGCGGATTCAGCTTCTGAAATGCGCCAATCAGTGTGTCCAGTCCTTTTTCATACGATATTCTGCCAAAATAGACCATATAATTTTTTTTATTCCAGGCTTTATCCGGTTCAGTTGCTCTTTCAACCGGATACTGCAGGATATTAATCTTGTCATTCCGCCTATTCTCTCTTTCCCGTCTGCCCTCCCCTTCCCGATCTCCCGGTTTTCTCCGATCTTTTTGTCTTTTTTCAACCGGATATTGCTGTATGTGCGTCTTTTTTTCAGAAAACCCGCCTTCTATGAGTTTATCTTTCATAAACTGACATGGCACAACAATGGCATCCACCAGTTTATACAGTCCAAGCAAGCGATGTAGATACATGGCGGCGACCCGAACAGCCGAGGCCGCCAGATGGTTTTTCACACACCTGTATTTTAGACCGTTATAATACTGTCCCTGAACGCAGAGAGTACAGGGCTTTCCATTTCGCAGCAGGGAATAGCTGGGGCAAAGCAGATTGTAGTCACCGATCTGCATGACCACAGGAATGTTGTGACGTTTGAAGGTATGGAAGATGCTTGGCGACATGTAGTTATAGATATTCAGTATATAGGCGATATCCGCTCCGCCGACCACTTTCAGCAGCCTGCTTAATTTTATTCTGGCTTCAAAGGAGTAGGTGCTTCTGTCCAGAAATCGTAGGATATTAGCCGGAGAAAATCGGATGTTGCTTAAATGTGCCTGATCAGGGTCCCCCGGAGGCCCCAGGAAATAATCCTGATAGGCGGAAGGCCAGGAGTCGGCATAGCGGACGCTGAAAGGAATGGTTGTATGTCCCCGAGCTGACAGGTAGTTCATGATATTATAAAGATATGTCTCGGTTCCACCATTTAAGAAAAAATATTTGTTACAGAAAACCATTTGCATTTAAGGTTTTTCTCCCAGTTCGATTCGAAAAATTCCGATTCCATTAAACCCGATATATCCGTCCAATGTCCGCCCTGCCGTCAGGGCGATAGTATTGATGTTAACTCTTGGGATTTCCATCTGAACCTGCTGAAATGTTTTTGCGCTGTCTGTGCTGATAAAGAGACCTTCGGTTGCCCGAACATCATACCGAATCGTTCCTGCCAAAACCAGCTCCGGGCGTTGAGGATGAAAAGCTACGCCATATACCGCCATTTGAGGAGATGGGGCAACTGGAAGGCGAGTTTCCTGCCAGCTTTTTCCTTCATCCTGGGTGATCAATAGTGTATTTCCAGCACTGCCGACCACTATCCGGGACGGCGTAACGGGGTCTATAGCCATTCCAAAGGTAAACCGCTCTCCTGTCGTCACACGCTGCCAGGTGTCTGCACCGTTGGTGGATTTATAAATGCCGCCGGCTTGCGTACTGGCAAAAAGAGTGCTTGGGTGCTTGGGATGGACGCGAAGCGCCTCCGGTCCTTTGATAAAAGGGGTACTTAGCCCTTGATTCATTTGGGTCCAGTCTTTACCGGCATTGATGGTTTTATAAACACCATAGCCATTGGTTCCCACATACACAGTATTATCGGAAAGGGGGTCCAGCTCCACATTGGTTGCCAGTCCATCAACATATCCCAACTTGGGCAGGGTTTCAACAGAGACGGAAAAGCCAATGTCCTTCCAGGTTGTTCCGGCATCTCTGGACTCATAGACATAAACCTTTCCTTTTTTGTCCCAGGGATTCATGAGCAAAACCATCCGGGATGGATTATTTTGAGAGATTTCTATTTCCTGAGCATGGCCGTTGGCCACGCCATTCATTGATCGGCGCCAGTGTTTTCCCGAATCTTCGGAAATCATCAGACCATTGTCCGCAGCACATAGATACAGAGTCTCAGGCTTTCGAGGATGAATTTTAAGGTCGTTAATTACTGTATTTTGAAGTCCATGATGTTTTTGTGTCCAGTGATCTCCGGTATCGGATGATTTCCAGACATTCCACCAGTCAATCAAGATCAGCGAGTCGGCGGTGCCAGGAACAAACATGATGCGTTCTGCTCCGGATAGAGTGCTGGCCCAGTTGGAAGTGGCTTCAGACTCCATCTTAAACGACTGAATGGATTTCCATGTTTTGCCGCCGTCCATGGTCTTGTAGAGCAGATGGGGCCAGTTTTCCGGATGCGAACTGATAAACAGTAAATTCGGATTTCCAGGATGGACGGCAATTGATTTAAAGCCTTTGACCTGTGTTGGGACCGGGCGATTTTCCCAAACCCTGGATATCTGGTTCCAGCGGAACAAGCCGGAGTGTTTTTCAGCAATATAAAGGGCGTTTCCGGAAGCGGCAATGTCCGTTATCTCAAGTGATCCACGGGGGAGTCCTTCCTGCTGCGGCTTCCAGCTTTGCTCCTCCAGTCGATATACGCCGCCTGCAGTCCCAGCATATAGATAACCATCATAAACCGCCATGCCATTTATTTTGGATGGTTCCAGTCCCTGCACGCGCCGAGGCAAAGACTTGAGGTCGCTTAAAGAAATCTGGAAAACACCTTTTTCATCCGTCCCGATCCACAGGGATTTCCGGGTAAAAAGCAATAGTTGGCTTCCGAAAAAACGGGACGAGTACCTGATTTCCTCGGACAATCGGGTCCAGGTATCTCCCTGATTGATGCTATGATAAAGGCCGGCATTGGTGAGAGCAAAAACCTGACGGGAATCTTCAGGGGATACAGCGATATCGGCAACACAAAAACCTCCCAGACCTGTTCCGATAAGTTCAAAATGATTTCCGGTGTCCCGGCTTCGAAAAACCCCGGCCACATCAGAGCCAATGTAAATCAACCGGGGATTTGACGGGTCTATGGCAATGGCTGTGAATCGTCCACCGCCGCCATAGCCCGATGGTGTCCACGACATACGGATATTCTCCGCAATAGCAATGGCGGAAATCACGGATAAAAGCAGGGTTGCGGCAATGATATGAGGTAAGCAACGCATTATTTTTTGGTTTCCTGCTTTTGCTGCAGACGATATGATCTTTTGCCATACAATTTGGCGCTGTACTGGACAAACGCGTGTTCAACCTGATCATAACCTTTCATCCAGACCGTCCCCGAAACCGAATTTGAATAGATGCGAAGCTTTAGCTTGCCGGCTCTGGCCTCAATCCGAGTTGGAAGAGCTACTTTTTCAGCCGCTATTTCCTGTTCCTTGTCTTTTTCCTGTAACACATCCCTCACATTCAATAACGCCGGACTTAAAAAATAAAAATGCATTGGCACGGGTTTGACGAACGTACGTTTGATATCACAGGTGATTTCGTTTGATATTGCGGTCATTTCCGAGTAGTCAGCATTCCAGAAAAGGCTGTTCCGGGAATTTTTCTTGGGGAAAGCCTCAATGATGATCTGGTATGGGTTGCTGCCGCCGGGAGCGGGAGGCATCAAGGTTAACAGGGCCTGAGCTCCGGAGAAAGTTTCATTCATCACCGTACCGGAAAGCTGCACCAGATATTGCTTGGAAAATGATATGGTGTCCAGAAGCATATCATCTGCAACTGAATCGGCGGAGAAAAAACCTATAGCCAGGCTCATCAGTATTCCAATAGCAAAATTACGCGATAAGATTTTCATGGCCGTTATGGGCTTTTCTTCCCTGATTGGGACTGATGCCAGTTCCAGGCTGTTGCAATTGTTGCATTGATGTCGCTGAAATCCGGTTTCCAGCATAGTACAGAATCTGCGTATTCAGGCTTTGCCACCAAAACCGGTGGATCGCCTGGGCGCCTTCCCACAGTCCGATAGGTCACAGACTTTCCCGTGACCTGCTGAACCGCCCGAATGACTTCCATTATCGAATACCCGCGTCCTGTTCCCAGATTGATACACTGGCTCTGACAGGATTCATCCAGGTATTTCAGGGCCAGAACGTGGGCCTTGGCCAAATCGGTTACATGGATATAATCCCGGATAGCGGTGCCATCCGGGGTATCGTAATCGGTTCCATAGACATCTGTGTGACTTCGTTGTCCCAGAACAGTTTGAAGCAGAATGGGAATCAGATGTGGCTCCGGGTCATGGTCTTCACCGATTTGCCCCTCTGGATCAGCGCCGGCGGCATTGAAATATCGCAGAATGACGTATGAAAAGCCGTAAGCACTGCCATAATCCTGGATAATCTGCTCCATCATGAGCTTGCTGCGGCCATAAGGATTGATGGGAATCTGCGGGTGATTTTCGGGTATGGGGATTTGCCTGGGAATGCCGTAGGTTGCGCAACTGCTTGAGAAAATGATATCCCGACAGCCGTGCCTGCGCATGGCATCCAGGATGGCAATGGAACCGACCACATTGTTCTGATAATATTTCGCCGGATGATCCACCGATTCTCCGACGTACGCGAATGCAGCAAAATGAATTACGGCTTTGGGTTGATACTGGGAAAAAACCTGATCCAGGACCAAAGAATCAGTAATATCGCCGATAATGAGCGGCCCCCACTGAACCGCCCAAGTATGCCCATATACCAGGCTGTCGAGAGTAACAGGCAAATAACCCAGTGCGGACAGGGCCTTGCAGGTATGGCTCCCAATATAGCCTGCGCCTCCGGTAACCAAAACTGTATCTGTCATTGGCTCTCTCCCTTAACTTCCAGTAAATGGCTTGGGGGGTGAATGATTATGTTTTATCTTTCTATGCGTATAAATGTTATGGGAAGATAAGTCAATACTTGGAAACTTGTTTTGATTAATAGCCCCCAGTGTTCACCTGCGAAGTCAGGTTCAATGGATGGTTAGGCGTTTTGCTCAATCATTGAACATAATATTCCGACTACTTTAGATACTTCTTTAATAGAATAGTCATCCAGATCAATATAAATTTTATTATCCTCGAGTTTTAAAAACTTCCATATATTTCCTGAAGTAACGACTCCGTAAATCTTTGATAAAGTCGTACCCTCCTGTTCATTGAATATTCTTGAAGCAATCATTTCAGCCGTGCACTGCCCTAACCCACTCATTATATTTTCATTTTTTGCTTCAACTATTGTAATCACAGGATTACTCAAAAATAATTGTTCAGGCGATTTACTGATAATAAAATCACAAAACCCGGTCAAATCCCGTTCTTTATCGACATTCAGTTCGATTCCGGAGAAAAAACTTATTTTCTTATCGAATATCTTTCTTATTTCAATTAGCACCGGAGCGATAATCAGTTCGGAACGAGCTTTTTCGGTATTGATAGCAACAGCTAAAGAAACATTGTCTGACAATGTCTCTTTCAGATGATTACCGATTTCGCGAGACTCTATAGTGGAAAATAATCCAGTATTCTCTATTATTTCAACAGAGAAATCTTTCTGAATTTTTTTGATTGTAAAACTGCTATATGGCATTTCTTCCTCATGTCTGATTTATATCCCTTACATCCCGCAACATCCAGACTTGGCTTTACTGCATCTGCCTTAATATAAATTCATTGATAAGCGGAACCGCAAATGAATATTTTCCATATCGGTTTTTGTATATCAATCCAGCTTTAAATAAGGACAGCAGCATTTGATTGACATGACTATTACTAAACGGCTTGTTGGCAACCTTTTTGGACAGGTCAACAATTTCTTGGACTGTAAATTCTGTTACGGCATTGTCCAGTTGCGCGATGACTGTGAGCAGTTCCCGTTGCCTATCAGTTACCTTGGCCCATCGTCCAGCAAAGAAATCGGAATCCAATTTCCTTAAAATCTCTTCAACAGGTATGCCATAATTACCGCTTCCGCTTATGTTTTGGATAAAAGCATCATAAGCCTCTCTGCATATAAACTGTATAAAATAGGGATATCCCTTAGATATTGACAAGATACTTTCCACTGACTTTTCAGTCAGTTTTATCGGACAATTATCAACTTCTATTGGTTTTAAAATAGCATCTTTACTATCCTTATCACTTAACCGATCCAGAAAGATGACCCTGAACATTCTTTCAGCAAAAGTTCTAGCCTCGACAAGTTTTGGAAATAGTGTCGGCAAGCCAGAGAATACCAACATGAATGGGATATCCAACCGTTGTATGGACTGGAAAACATCCAATAGCAGGGAGAGAGGATATTGCCCTTTTTGATCTTGGTCAGATAGGTTTTGAGCCTCATCATAAGCGAAAATAATGCCATTCTTATGCAGGGGCTTTATTGCTTCAGATACCAGGTTTAATACGCGCTTCAATTTATCTGCCACCAAACCTGGCGCCTTGTTATATATGTCCTGTAACAGGCTATAGTTTAAGGTAATATCGCGTGTTTCTGATGAATCTGTAAACCCGATCCTTCGGAGTTCTTGTTTTCCCATAACGATATTTGAGGTTACAACAGATAGATCGGTGAGAAGCCTTATCGCAATATTATCTTCACTTACACTGGCGGATTCAGACAAATCCGTGCCAACCCACCACCATCCACTTTGAATGGCAACTGGCTTCAGCGTTTCAAGTAATACGGTTTTACCTACACCACGCAGTCCGGTTAAAACCATGTTGTCTAAAATTATATCCTGCTTAATAATCTCTTTAAAATTATCTATTTCCGGATTTCTGCCAGCAAGATACGGTGGCATGTGGCCTGCACCAGGCCGAAATGGGTTTCTGAAATCTGTCATGGTCAACCTCCTTATAAATTTAGTAATTTAACTAAATTTATAAGTAATTATGAATTTAATGTCAAGAGTAATTGTACCTAATTCTTGATCAAATATTTCAGACATCCCGCCACATCCAAACGACACTGTTGACTAAGAAACAAAAACCCATCTCAACCTTTCCGGTACAATTCCGATATGAAGCGAACCCTATCCACTTGGCTATTATACCTGTGAATTTATGCAGCCTTTGATAGCGTTCGGTTCATAATTTGCCAAAATGTCGATATCTGTTCATATTTTTGGTCGAAAAAATCTTCGAAAAAGCCAGTTTTATTTAATGGGACAGGGTAGGAATACTGTTCACCATCAGCACCAAATTCTGTTACCCAATCTGGCGGATACCGTGCATCCAGGACATTGAAGAGTTTAGATGGGTAGAGATATGGCCTACCAGTATCATTTAATATTCTATAGTCATCAGCCTCTATTCCTATAACGAAATATATCTGATTTTCTGATAGATCCGGATAACTTAAATTTTTTGATGTAAGTTTTACTATCATCTTTTTGCAATCACTTTCAATTTTGTCTCAAATCGCCCAATACCGTAATGCTCACACCAATGGTATTCGTACAGCGTTTTTTCGTTTTCAAACACTGGGCTACTTTTTTTAATCCATTTTGACTTTCTTCCACCATATTGGTCAACCAACCTTTGAATATCACGAATACGCTCACCTTTTGCAATTATTCGAGATTGAGCAATGAGTTGTTTTGTTAGTTCAATTAGCTTATCCCTCCAAATGATATTTCATTACTTTCAGGATACATGCGGACGCACATTGCAAACCGATATTGTCATTGGCTCTATTAGCGGACTCTTACGGCGCGTTGACTGCTGCTCCACCATCTGATTTTACCTATCGCATGGAAATTCCACTTTTTTGAATCCCATTTAGATGTGCAGCCTACTATATCGCAAGGATTTTTTGGCAGTGCTGACGCACGACTTTTCAAAGGCAGTAAAACTGGCAGTTTGCAAGGTGTTCAGAAAAAACTTTGTCGCAAGTAATTCATACACAAAATCAGCTAATACATTGAAATAATAGATTTCAGTCC
>Ga0194044_10000164_pt1 | contig 28951 bp, 18 predicted proteins | sample JunL4417m_MetaG_FD_155460 | JGI IMG/M metagenome (GOLD analysis project Ga0194044, IMG submission 155460) | Anoxic zone freshwater microbial communities from boreal shield lake in IISD Experimental Lakes Area, Ontario, Canada - Jun2016-L442-17m | ecosystem: Environmental > Aquatic > Freshwater...
GGCGGTGGTGGTGTAGTCTATCTAATCTATGAAGAACTTATAGACGAAGGTGGAATTATTTCTGCAGCTGGAGGTATAGGTGGTACCGGTGCAGCTGGCCTTAACGGAGCAGCTACGGGGATCGGTGGATCTACCGGTATATCAGGCCGAATAATCCGCTTCAATATTAAAACTGGAAATTTTGAGTAAGAGCACATATGCCCGAACCATCAGACTTACTAGAAAAACTTCCAAAGAAAACCCCCGTGTGGGCTGTAGGGGTCACAACTGTTCTTATCGCTCTCGTTACCTGCTTAGTAACTATTTACGTTATAGGTAAAGAAGACATCAGTAAATCTATCATCTGGGCGCAGACGTCACACGATGCACAGGTAAGGGCCGATGATACTAATGATGCAAAAACTATAGAAGGTATACTTAAGATAGTAAGTACAAACATGACTACGTTAGCTGAGATTAATAAAGCTTTAGGTACAGCGCAGATGCAGGCATCTAACTTAGCTATACGGTTTACTGATTTAGAGAAAGTTGTAGAAAAACTAAGGTCTAGTCTTACAAGCTGTGAGTCGAATTTAAAAACATGTTTAGATGATAAACATAAAGGTGCTTAAGTGAAATCCATCTCTTACACTTCTTACCAACAGCTTTCATGCGGGGCGTGTAACAGTCCTATTATACTTTGCGTTGACGCAGCGCTGACCGTATCAGGAAAAGGTAGTATCGAGGGTACAGTAGTATCTGTAGATGGGGCTACTGATAGCTGTGGAGTACAGACGTACACCTACGGGATAACCTACGAGGAAGGGCAGCTTCTAGATCCGAATACAGATTTGACTGCAGCAACTGGTGTTCTTTGCAGAGGATGTCTTACCACGTATATTGACGATAACGCTGGCAGTGGTGGTGGGATCGGTGCATTTTTTCCAATCCATAATACAACAGCTGGAGATGGTGCTCTAAGCGATCTGATTGTGACGACTGGTCAAGATGATACAGCTTTTGGTTATCATGCACTAAAACTTACGTCTTCAGGAAATTATAATTCTGCATTTGGTTCTACGGCGTTACAATCCAATACTACTGGAAACTGTAATACGGCTGTTGGGTCAGGTGCTTCGGCAGCGCAGACAACTGGGATTAATAACACAGCTATAGGAACTGCTGCACTATTAACTGGTGATGCCAGCTATAATACAGCCGTAGGCGCGTTTGCAATGCGCAGCAATGCTACTGGTTACAATAGCACTGCTCTGGGAGCTTATGCGTTATTTAGTAATACATCAGGATACAATAATACATCGCTAGGCACTTTTTCGATGCAATCTAATTTAGGTGGCTACGAAAATACTGCAGTGGGTTACAACTCCCTAGCGGCCTCTATTACAGGCTGGGAAAATACATCAGTAGGATCAAAAACTCTTGAAACTAATACCACAGGATCTGAGAATACAGCCATTGGTGCACATGCTATAGAATTTAATACTACTGGTGTGCAGAATACTGCGTGTGGCGCGGGTGCTCTAGAGTACCTAACTACCGGCATTAATAATACTGCTTGTGGGTATCATGCTTTAAACTCCTCAACAACAAGTAGCGATAATATCGGTTTAGGATCGCACGCAGCTTACAATAATACGACAGGGGGCAATAACATTGCGATTGGTTCGTTCGCGTTAAATGCTAATACGACCACGTGGTCTAACACTGCTATCGGACACTCAGCTTTAAGAAATTATACTGGTTCCGACTCTGTAGCTGTAGGTGCATACGCTTTAGAGCGTAGTATCTCAGACCCTAATATAGCTATCGGTACGTCAGTTCTTAATAAATGCACAGGGGCATATAACGTAGCTATTGGTGTAGGTACGTGTCCAAATAGTACTACAGCTAGAGAGAACACTAGTATTGGAAGTTTTACTTTAACTGGCAATATTACGGGTTCATACAATGCATGTCTTGGTACTGGGGCATTAGAAAACTATACTGATAACTATTCGACAGCTGTAGGTAATCATGCTCTACAATATTTAATTAATGGCACCACAAATATAGCATTAGGGTACCAGGCTGGTACATTTGTTAACGGTGGTGGTAGCAACACCTCCGCAACTAGTTCCGTGTATCTTGGGGCTAATGCTAAAGCATCCGCAGCAGCACAAACAAACGAAATAGTAGTGGGTTACGGAGCTGTAGGTCTCGGATCTAATACTGCAATTATAGGAACAGCATCGACCACCATCACTGAGTTGTTTGGTAAGATTGGTATCAATACTGCAACGCCTACTGCAAGAATGCATCTCCCCGCTGGAACAATAGTGGCCAATACAGCACCTTTAAAGTTTGTCGCTGGGCCGATACTCACTATCCCTGAAGCTGGTACTATCGAGTTTGATGGGTCTAATTTCTTTATGACGGTGTAATATGGCTACTAGGTATCAGATACTTTCTACTAAAGACTTAGGGGCTAACGTAGCTGCGTTCTTAGCTACTCCGTCTAGTGCAAATCTTGCAGCAGCTTTGACAAATGAAATAGGAACAGGACTGGTAGTATTTAATAATTCTCCAACATTCATTACTCCTGTACTAGGAACTCCTAGTTCTGGGACACTCACAAGTTGTACAGGGTTGCCAATTAGTACAGGAGTTTCCGGGTTAGCGGTTAACGTTGCTACGTTTCTAGGAACTCCATCTAGCGCAAACTTAGCAGCCGCTTTGACAGATGAGACAGGAACAGGACTTGCAGTATTTGCCACTGGGCCGACACTAAGTGCACCTGTAATAGCTAAACTTGGTAGTGTTGTTACTAATGGTTTTGTAAAAACTTCAGGTGGGGACGGCACTCTTGGTATTGACACGAGTACATACCTAACAGCTGAAGCAGATACACTCGCTTCTGTTACAGGTAGAGGAGCAACAACTGGAGTACAGATAGCTTCTACGCTAGCAATAGGTACTTCACCTTTTTCAGTAACATCAACTACCGTAAATACAAATTTAAATGCCGATACTGTAGACGGTATCCATGCTTCTGCTTTTCTACAGTTAGCAGCAGTCAAAAGTAGATATGTATTTTCTATCGGAGACGGTACTACCGCTATAACCGCAGGTATTAAAAAGGCTATCGAGGTAACTCAAAACTGCATCATCACAGGATGGAAGATTCTTTCTGATGATCCCGTCACCTTAGCTGGCGCGGTGGTGTTCGATATATGGAAAGACACAGTTGCAAATTACCCTCCAACAGTTGCAGATACTATTATCAATACAGGAGCTGGTGGAGTAAAACCCACTGTTACTGCTTCAGCTACTAATGCTACTTCTGTGAATGTGACTAACTGGACTACATCTCTTAGTGCTGGCGATATTTTAAGATTTAATATTGATTCTGTTGCAACGTTTACAAGTTTGACCCTTATTTTAGAGGTTACTTTAACGTAAGACTACTATGCCAATTTCAACTTCCGCAGTTTGGGAACTACGATCTACCGCTACAGCCTCTATGGTGAATGGAGGAGGTTTTGTTACTGGTGCAACTGGTACGGACTATTCTCAGCAAGATGCGGCTCAGTATAATCTCACTACAGCATCTAGCGCTGGAGCTGGAGACACACTACTTTCCGCATCAGCAGCAGCCAATATGGTTGGCAATATTGCTCAGGCTATATCTGGAACAAATATAACTCCAGGATGGTACGAGATACTTTCTGTAAGTGTTGGGGTCAGTATAACTTTCAGCACCAACAAAGCCGGAACTTCTATCGCTACTGGTGCCGCTCTCAATGGTGTTGTTAATATAGGTGGAGCATTAGATAATTTAAGCGATGCTTTTTTAGAGCAGGTATCAGGTGCTAACAAGATCTGGATTAAGAAAGGAACGTATACTCCAGCTGCAGCGATATCCATAGCTAGCACATCAGGTACATATATCTTGCCGATTAGTATCACAGGATACAACGCCGCCAGAAACGATGAACCGGCGTATAGTAACTGTCCAACTATGGCTATGGGAGCTAATGGATTTACTTCTGGTAGATATCAGCATTACAGAAACATTCAGTTCACTACAAGCCATGTTACTGGAATAACTTTAGGTATATATAATAGAGTTGAAAACTGTAAAATTTTAGGTTTAGGTGACGCCGGAATCGTATTAGGTGAAACTAACTGTATAACCGGTTGTGATATATCATCAGCCAGTTGGGCAGTTACTACCGCTAACACTAGTGTAATAATTGGTAACTACATACACGACACTCTTATAGGAATCTTTTCTACTAATTCTCCGGGGATATACGCCAATAATATTATCGCTCGATGCGCTACTAAAGGTATTGATTGTGGTATTAACAGTGCATCAAGCAATTTACAGACATTCAACAATACTATTTATGGGTCCGCCGCTAAAATAGGTATCGGAATATCGTTTATTTCAAATTCAGCCAATCAGCAAATTTTTAATAACACTATATCGGGGTGTGCCACAGGGATACAGCAGACTACTGCTGCTACAGGGTCGATCCGATGCTTTAATAATAACTTTTATAACAATACTACTGATGTAACTAACCAGGTAAAACTGTACACCAATACTGCACTAGATCCCCAATTTATTGGGGTTAGTGAAACTACAGGTACAGGAGCTACCAGTGCTACCACTGTTCTTACTGATGCAAGTGGCGTATTTACTAATGTGGTCGATAATAGAGATATCCTCTACGTTATATCAGCAACTACCACACCGGTCGGCTACTATCCAATAATCAGTCATAACGCGACGACACTGACAGTAGCCAAAGCTTTAGGTACCGGATCTAACATTTCCTACTTTGTAGGTGTCGGGCACAACTTCGGTATCGGATCGAATTTAAAAAATATTGGTTTACCTTTAAATTTTGGTGAAGGTTTGACCACTAACTATAGTGATCTAGGTGCAGTTCAAGCTGTCGGTGGTTCGCCTGCTGTACCCCCGCTAGGAGTTGCTTATTAGTTTTTATTAGGAGCCTTATATGAGCTATAATTGTGACCCTTGCGTTTGTCCTGATCAGCATTACAGAGATTCGATGTCGTGGCGCAAAGCTATGATAACACTCCTCTGCCGTGTGGCTTCAGCGGAAGAATCGGATAGTATTGGAGCTATTAGAAACGATGTAGCTGCGACCGCGTTTGCGGCAGCTAACGGTGCTGCAAGTAATATATCTGTAGACTCTCACGGAAGGCAATATCTTGCACCCGATGGGGTTACACCTCCTATATCTGCAGGTTCGAATACTATTGGAAGTATTGCATCGATAACTACTTCTGTAGTTCCTGGAACAGCGGCTACTAATCTCGGTAAGGCAGAAGATGCTGCTCACACATCGGGAGATGTAGGAGTTGCACTTCTTGCGGTTAGAGAAGACGCAGTAACGTTATCTACCAGCAACTCTGGAGACTACGGAAACTTAAAAACAGATTCATACGGACGCCTTCGCACAAACTCACCCGCAGTCGCAGACGGTATTATTGCAGGCTCAGTGCTGAATGTTTATAAACGTGCGTTTGCCAATATAGCGGCTGCAACAACGGATGGTCATATTGTTACTGCGGTGGCATTGAAGTCCATTGTAGTTGTGGCTGTTGCTGTTGTTACAGGTTCAACCGCTACTACTATTACCTTTAATACTAAGCCGGTCGGTGCGGGAACAGCTATATCGCCAGCGTTTGCCAATGATATTAACGGTGGAGAAGTTCTTCCTTTTAATCTAGGTGGATGGTTCGCTTCTACTACTGGAGATGGTTTGACTGCTACCACAGGTGCTGGTTCTACTACTGGTATTTTAGTTACTTACTACGAGCTATGACAAATAAGTTGACTACAGGTGTTGGCGGTAGGTGGAATGTAAACAAGCTTTACAATATCGGGTCCCATTATGATGCTGCCGCCACACCTCAGTCTACATTAACCGACGGCGCAGTGCAGTTCACGGCGAGTGATAAGGCGTATCTGAGTATAGCGGATGCGGCACAGACGGGGCTTGATCCGTTGACGGGGGATTACTCGTATAGTTTCTGGGTGAATCCGACGAGCCTGAAATCTTCTGTGTGTATTCTTAAAACAGATAATTCTTATGGATATAGTTGTTGGTATGAAGCTGATGGTGCTATGTGGCTAAGGCATTGGGCGAATAATCAATTACAGACATCTTCACCTGCTGGAACTGTTACTGTTGGTTCTTGGCAACAATATACGATCGTTGCAAATAGAACGGGTAATCTTTATGTATATAAAAATGGCAATACTGCTTCTCCAATAATTACTTTAAATATCTCGGCTTCAAATGGCCCAATAAATAGTACTCATTCCGTTGATATTGGTGGTTATGAATCCTTATCATACTACCTCAACGGCTCCATGGACTCCCTCGGCTTCTGGAACAAAGCCTTATCAGCAGCGGAAGTAGCAAGCCTATACAACTCTGGTGTAGGTAAAACATATTCAGATTTAACGACGGGGGAAAAGACTGGGTTAGTGTCATTCTGGAATTTCAATGAAGAGGGCGGTCGTAGATTTGACGCTCACGGCACAAATCACTTAGACCAAGTATTCTCCAACATCATCGACAACACCTCGACGCTTGGCACTGAGTTGGTGACGAATGGGACGTTTGATAGTGCTACGACAGGCTGGACAGCCGTAAACTCAACTCTCGCCAGTGTCGCTGGTGGGCAGAGTGGGAATTGTTTGCAGGTTACGAATGTGGGGACGAATCAAGGATATGCGTATCAGACAATAACGACCACAGCTAACCAGAACTACACTTTTAGTTATTATCACAAGAACGGGACGCAACCACATGGGCAAGTAAATGTATCAGGAGCAGTTGTTGGTAGCTTAAGCGTTTATGACAGCGGGTCATTAGGTGACGCTGCGTGGACATTACGAACTGTTAATTTCAAAGCGTCCTCTACTTCGGTAACAATCTCGTTGTTTAATTATGGAAGTACTGATGGCGCAACTACCTTGTGGGATGGTTTAACCCTCAAAGCCCTCACCCAAACAAACCTCAACGGTGGGTTTGAATCATTGGGTGCTGGTGAGACTCTTGGCTCGGAGCTTGTATTAAATCCTGGATTTGAGACGGCTGGTGGCGGTGGGGCGGATGTTTTTGGGAGTTGGTTTGAAACTGTTGGTACGGGTGCGATTGCCGATGATGCGGTTACCCCACACGGCGGAAGTCACGATGCTCTTCTTACTTATGTCACTGGGGTATCTCTCGTTAGTCAAAACATTATCACAACAGCTTCCACTCGCTACAAATTTACTTTTTGGATAAAAGGAGATGGTACAAACGCAGGAAGGTATCAGTTATACGATTTAACAAATTCGAGATATATTGTTCAGGCGGTAACTACTGGGGTAACGGCTGCCACGTGGACTCAGGTTACAAAATATTTTACAACGCCCGCCGGTTGTATTTCCATTCAATTAGCATTATATCCTCCAGGTGTCGCAGGCTTCGCTCAATTCGACGACGTCTCTCTTAAACAAGTCACGGCGTATTCTCCGTTTTTGAATTGGTCGGCTGTTCCTACTGGGTTGTCTACTATTAATGTGGAAACGACTGCTCCTAACTCTGGAACATACGCAATTCGTTTTGACAACGACGCTTCTGCATCCACAAATTACTCACATCAGACAGTATTAACTACGACTCATAAGTATAAAGTATCTGCTTATGTAAAGAGTTCTGCATCAGCAACGGTGTTGACAGGAGACTCAAGCGCAGCACAGATTACTTGGTCAACGACTACGAGTTATGTTCTAAATACTGGTTATTTCACGGCAACAAATTCTGCACTTATATTTCTTCAGAATTCCGCCTCCAAATCCATCTACATCGACGACGTAACCCTAATCTGCACAGAGATCCCTTCAGCCGCAGGTATCGCCGCAGGGTTAGCGACGGATGGGAACTTGTGTGCGCAGTCAACAGCAGGGACGATGTACCTATCAGTGAATGATAATGCCTCTATCCGCTGTGGCACAGGCTCAACAGACTTTGAAATTGGTGCGTGGGTTAATCTTGCTCAGATTACTAGCTTTCCAACTATCTTTTCTAAAACAGCGGGAGCTTCAGATGTACAAACTGAATATAACATATTTCTTGGTACTACTTGGAACTTTAAAGTAGGAGATGGTTCTACTGCAAAGACCGCAGGATCAGCTATAACGGTCCTTCCGAATGTGTGGTATTTTGTAAGATGCTGGATAAATTCAACTGCACAAACGATAAACATTTCGGTTAATAACGAAACCACAGTATCGACTTCTATTGCAGGGTTCACTATTCATTCACTCGCAACAGCACTTGAATTATTTAGGAACTGGAAAACTGCATCATATTATACTAATGGAAGAATCGACGGCGCTTATCTCATCAAACGAGCCCTCACCGCCTCCGAAATTACCGCCCTCTACAACAACGGCAAAGGCGTGAAGTATGCAGGGTTGCCTGCAACGGTATCGGCTGATGCAACGCTTAGCTTTTGGAATTTGGATGAGTATAGCAATGGAACTTCTAATGTTACTCGTAACGACTCTAAGGGTACTAATCACCTAACAGCGGTCGGCAATCCTCCAAGTGCTCAAGGCGTAAACTACTACGAAGGCACAGTAGCCAAGTGGTTATGCCAGGTAAGTAGTGCTTGCAACATGACGCAGGCAACGCAATCAGCAAGGCTGCTCTATGTGACTAATGCACAGAACGGTAAACCAGTGCTGAGAGGTGACGGGCTTACTAAGTGCTTGAGCAATGCTAACGACCTAGTTGGGACAGGCGATGTGACGATTTTTAGCGTGATTAAGCCGAGAGTTGTTGGAGCCGCTGTCTATGACATAATTTCAAATGGAAAAGCGATGTTTGGAATAAGCGGAGCGGCTGGAGTATTATACACATCGTCAGATGGTGTAATAGCCGTGTACTCTGCCGCTGCGTCAATCGTAGCAGGCACTGCTTACGTCGTAGTTGTAACTAGAACCTCGGCAGGTATAATCAACTTCCATATTAATGGTGTCGATTCGGGCACTGTTAATCAAGCAAGCGGTACTCCGGCGGCAGGAAGCCCAACATATATTGGCAATAATGCAGCAGGAACGAGAGGCTTCGATGGTGATATCGATGAGGTGGGGATTGTTTCACGTATTCTTACAACAACAGAAATAGATAGAGTCACTCTGTATCTTGGGGTCAAGTGGGGTATTACTACTGGACCAACATTATTAACTGACGAGACAGGCGCAACATTAACAGACGAATCTGGTGTAAATTTGTGGATGGAATAGATTATGGCAAAAGTAACGGACCTTGCAGCGATTACGGCACTCACTACTGACGATCTCCTCATGGCGGTGGATGCTCCAGGGACCAGTCCTGCGAGTAAGAAGATTACGCTAGCCAATCTTCAGGCGAGTATTACGGCTACAGGGACTGGGGCGCTAGGGTTGCTTACTAGTGGGACTGGAAATACGGCACATGGGGCTTCAGCTCTAGCAGCTGTAGTTACGGCTAGCAACAACACAGCCGTTGGATTCAACGCTCTAAAGCTTGAGACTGGTACTGGTAATACTGCGGTGGGGTACGGATCACTAGTTGCAAGCACAAGTGGCGCATATAACGTTGGAATAGGTTTCTCTGCATTAGGGGCAGACGGTATTGGTGGATATAACACGGCGGTAGGGACTAGTGCCGCTGCTTCTAATACGTCTGGTAGCTACAACGTAGGAATAGGAGTTAATGCTCTCTATAACAACACCACAGCGGCGGATACCGTAGCGATTGGTTCAGCATCACTTTACAGTGCTAATGGGGCTAACAACGTAGCTGTTGGTACTGACTCTGGACGACACATAACCGGTGGTGCTGCTAACGCAACTCCATCAAACTCAGTATTCCTAGGCCATGATACAAGAGCTGCTGCTGATGGAGAAACCAACCAGATAGTTATTGGCCAGGGTGCCATCGGCGCAGGCTCCAACTCTGTCACCATTGGCAACGCATCCGTCACCAAGACGATCCTTCACGGTGCTATCACAACGGGTAGCTACGAGAGACACGTTCAGATTGTAGCAAAGGTTGATGGTACGGTATCTAATCAGCCCACACCTGTAGACTTCGGGACGGTGGGAGGCTTGCAGTTTGCCACAACCGGAGTAAAGAACGCCTTCTGTCAGTTTGAGGTTCCAAACGATTGGGACGGGGCGAACATGTATTTTGAGGTTGACTGGTTCCCGGACTCTGGTGCGATGTCTGGTACTGACACGATTCAGTGGGTTATCACTTACCGCTCGATAGCTGAGGGCGAGAGCTGTCAGCTAGGAACCGTGGAAACACTCACGAGCACTGATTCTGCTGACTATGCTCAGTACGTCACCAAACACGCAAGGGTGACTATTCCCTTTAACGATGCCAACCAGCCGCTTACTAAGCAGGACCATGTGTACTTGGCAATCACCAGGAACACGGGTGTTGCTAACGACTTTGGTGGTTCAGTAACGGTTCCAGCATTTGAGCTTATTTACAATGCAGTGGGGATACCGACCACATGAGAAAGGGCCTATGATTTACTGTGTTTGCAAGGATAATAAAGCTGCCCAGAATAACAAGTGGGTAACCGACCGTTTCCCCAACGCTGGGGAGACGTTTATTGTGAACAAGCAGAAGAAGACGGGTAAGCAGAAGTTTTGTGTAATTTCCCTCAGTGATGACGGGAGCATATTCGTAGAAGCACTGAAAGACAAGTTTGGCTACACAGACTACGTTGACGGCTGGTACAACACTCGAAAGATTGATAAGGCCCACAAGAAAGAAAAGGCGTCTAGCGACACAGCAGTAACGGGCGACCAGTCGGACTTTATCGCAGGGTTGGAGGACATACCGAGTGAAACCTGAACAGCAAGAGCAGCCCAAGCCGGGACTACCGAACAGTGTTAAGATTATTCTCTGGCAGCGAAGAATTGCCGACCTGGAAAGCTCTGATGTATTCCCGCATATTTCAAAACGGTTGGTGAACGAAGCGAGAGAGAAGATTAAAGAACTGAAGCGAGAAGAAACATAAAAGATTTAGGATTTAGGAGTTACTTATGGCATGTGGATGCGGAAATTCCGGAAGCGTAGAGATTAACAGTACTAATTGCTCAACCGCAGGTACTTGTGGAAGTAACGCAACGTGTAACTGTGGTAATACTCCCTGTGGATGTGGGTCATCTGGTATTGCAGCACAGACACCTTACTACAATAGTGCTGCCGCTGTGCAAGAATCACACTGTCAGACTATTGTTCAAGCACAGTATATTACTGCTATTAAAACAAGTAACTCATTTAACATTCCCGCCTGTGCCGCTACAGCCGTAGTTACCTTTCCAGGTTTAGCCACTATCCAAGTTGGAAGTTATATTTGGAATGCGACTTACGGTTATTTTGAGGTAATGTCTTTCGACTACGCTTCAGGTCAGGTAACCATCAAAAATCTCTGTGCAGCTGGCTACGCTTCACCCGGTACCGCAGTTCCTGCTTGTGCCCCTTTTACTGTAGTAGACCCAACAGACTTCGCATCAGGTGCCACTCAGACAGGAGTATTTGTTGCTAGCTCTTTTGTAGCTGTAGGAGTTGGAAATTGCATCAGCATCCAGGTTACTAATATTGTAGGACTGATGGTAGGAGGCAATGTTCAGATAGGTTCTGGAATTTATAGAATATCTGACATCGTTAGCCCAACTATTATTACTATCTGTAACGATGGAGATGGGGCTGTAGCTGGTACTGTAGTTCCGGCAACAGACGCTTCTGGACTATACATAACCCCTATTACACCGATCAGCACTAATGCTTGTACTAATACTGCAAGTCTGACTGGTGCGCTGCTTATTTGTCATAACAACGTACAGTCTCCACTAGATGCCACTATGGTTGGACAGATTCCTGTAGTTGTAAATGCGACTACCAATGAGGTAGAGTTTCAGACTCTTGATGTAGGTACCACCCTTTGCACACCAATAGGGTGCTTAAGCCTTATATCAGGCACTACTACCTACAACGTATCTGTGACCAGTAATGTTGGTTTTGGAGTGGGCGATATAGTAGTTATCTACGCAGCTGGATATGAAACGGATAGGTGGATAGTAAATGGGTTTACGGGAACTACTATAATCAATGTAACAAAGACTACACCTCAGACAGTAACGGAAGTTATTGGATGCTCTGGTAGTCAGCTCTGCCTAGCCCCCTGCTGTGAGCAGGTTCAGAAAGGTTTAACTGACCTTGATGTTCATCTTCAGACCCAGATAGATACTATTAATAATACTACTATCCCCAATCTGGATACTCATCTTCAAGGTAACATAGACGCTCTTGATACCCATCTTCAAGGTAACATTGACACTTTGCAGACTAGTATTACATCAGGAACTATAGCTTGTTCTAGTGACTGGTCATCAAAGTATGACGTTGATGCAGAAGGGTACTGGGATACTACCGTATCGCTTGACGTAATAAATGCTGGTGCATCGGTATATCGGTCGGCTAATATTGTAGTCATACAGAACACCACATGTTCACCTATGGGAGTATTTGTTACATGGGAATTTAACATGTATGGATACTTTAACGTATACGAAGGAGAGTGGGCTGAACTACATTTAAGGGGTCGAATAGGTGCTAACGTGGTAGCCCTTGGTGGACCAAACACGCCGGTAGCACCTACAGATAGAATACTGAATAACGTGGATTACAACTTTGGTATAGGAGCTACGTCTCCTCAAAATTCTGAGAGAAGCGAAGTGTTTACTGCCAGTAACATATATTTAGTCCCAACTGGCAATAAGATAGTACTGACTGGCGGGCTTCTTGTTGAATATATATCGTTTAAACCTAACTCAGATAGTATTTTTCACTCTGCTACACCACATAACAGTCAAGGGGACTTTTATCTTAGTAAAGTTCAATGCTCAATATTCGGTATAGGTGTTGCAGCTTAGTAAGTACATTATATGGCCGACTTACTCGTAGATGGATGTATGGATTTCTTAGGGGGGCAAGACTCCTCTAAGATTCCTGATCGCATTGCGGAGAATGCAATCTCTGCTGGCGTAAACATCACGTTTAAAAGAGGCCCTATTAGCCCTCGTTGGGGAGTAGATAAGAAAGATAACGCTTTCGAAGATGGGGTTGTTGAGGACAACTACCAACGAGAGCAGACATATAGGAGTATATTTGAATCAGGGAAGTTCCAAGCTGCTACAGCGTACTACATAGGTTCTCAGCAGTTTGTCTTAACGGTTATCTCAGGAATCATATTTCTATGGAATCCACTAACTAATAAGGTAACGGTTGTTCCTATTGCTGATGGCTCCCACATAAATTCCAGAGCTAAGCGTATTAACTTCGCTGCAGCTGGAAAGTATATGGTGCTCTTCGACTATCCAGCTTTCCCTGTAATAGTTGAGGGCATAGCAGCTAGGAGAGCTACGACCGCTGCAATGGAGATTCCGGTATCAACTATCGGGGCTTTCAATCAGAATAGGTTGTTTGTTGCTAACAATGGTAATGAGTTTACGGGTGGGGATCCAGTAGGGAGCACCGCAGCTCCCAAAGCTCCGATAACGTTTAAAGAAGTACTCACCATAGCTTCCCCCTACTTTGGTCAGATATTTCAAGTACCGACCAATGACCACGCTGACCCAATAACCTTCATGGGCTTTCTGCAGGTGGTAGATACTGGTACAGGAGTGGGGCCACTCATCATCGGGACTAATAGAGCTATCTATACGTTTAATACGCAAGCCCCTCGTGCAGGATGGGACACTACACAATTTGGATCTCTTGCTTGCTACAACGCTGGTATCGTTGGTCCACGAGCAATGGTAAACGTTAATTCAGATGCTTTCTTTCTCTCTAATGACGGTTATGTTCGTTCGCTGTCCATGAGTAGAAACGAGCAGAAATCCTGGTCAAGAGTTCCAATATCTAGAGAAGTTGAGAACTGGTTTAAGTACTGGGATAGAAGTCTAGCATCCGTGTCGTTCGCTGGAGCATTCAACAATAAAGTGTTCTTCAGTGTCAACCCGTACCGTACAGCTGCAACGGATAGGACTACTGGACTCCCCATATCCGATTATGCGCATGGTGGCTTAGCTGTCTTAGAACTAGATAATTTAACCTCCTTTGGTGAAGCTTCTAAACCTACATGGGCTGGTCTTTGGACACCATGTAGACCTATGGAGATGATATCGTTCGGAACTCGCGCTTTTATAATTGCGAAAGATTCAGGAGTTAACTCAATATATGAAATCGATCCGACAGTTACTTACGACACTTATAAAAGCAGCACCCGCTTTGTTAGATCTAAAGTCTACACTCGTGAGCACGATTTCAAAGATCCGTTCCTCAATAAAGAACTCCACTCCTTAGATTTAAACTTCGACTCCTTACAGGGAGACTTCTCTATTGATGTAGCGTACAAGCCGTCACACTCAGCGTACTTTATACCTTGGAAAAAGTTTGAACACTTCGCACCGTGGCGAACCTGCGACATTCCAGAAGGCTGCTTAATACAAGGTTACGCTCCTCAGCATGTACGAGATGTAACATTAGGTGCTACAGACACTATGGAATGTAGTGCTGTATCCGGTGAGGCCCTAAAAGTGTTCAGAAAGGTTCAGCTGCAGTTCACTTTGAAAGGCAAGTACTACGAGATCCATGAGTACAGAATAAAATCTATGACTCGTCTAAATAACTTACTTCAGAATAACTGTGAGCCTCTTCCTGTCGTATCTCTTTGTACACAGTGTGAAGATGACTGGTCTATCGAACCTTTTGAAAGTTGCGAGGTTACTACAACATGACAACGAATGACGTAATACGTGGAGCTGTAACCTTAGATGGGTTTCTAGAAGGAAGATGTTTTAAGTCTTGGGATGAGTTTGTAAGAACACTCCCTTCGATGTTATCTGTTGAGATACCTGCTAATGCAACCAATGTGAGTGTAGGTAACATTCAGCCGACAGATGATCAGCGTGATAATCTCTGGGTGAGAAAGGACAATTCAGGCTCTTTTATGGGGCTTTTTGTGTATTCTCAAGGAGCTTGGCAGCAAGTATATCCGCCACCTCTGTCGGCCATTTTAATATTAGGAGACTCGCGATCAATACCAACAGGATACATTCTAGCTTCTGATGCTTCGTTTGTAGACGCAGCAACTTTGGTGTCCCTACAGACCTTATGGGTAGCTGGTGGTCTAGGTCCACCGATTTGGTATAAGCTGTTCCACGTCTTCTATGTCGGCGTCTAGTTTTAGTACTTTAAAGTTTTGTCAATATAAGAGATAATAGTTGTACGATTAGGTAGTTAAATATATTAGGAGCATTTATGAGCGAGGACGCACTCAGAGCTAAGTATGCCGCTGGATTTAAGGGTAGCACTAACCATTATTCTCAGCCGATGATTAACCCCTCTATTAAGTTTGTTGAAGGAATTGCCAAAGAGGTTTTGACTGCCCAGAAGGCTGTTAAGATTGTTGGTACTACGACTTCAGATCCGCATAAGGTTTAAGGCTGTTGGTAAGTAATTTATTAATTGGAAACACGAATATGAAACCCCTATTGCCACTTTGTTCTACCCCCGTTGCCGTTACTCGTGATGGAAATACCGGTTCGCAGGCTAAGCTTTTACTCCCGTTTGTTGGGTATTGGTTTGCTTCTGGTGCACAGTATGCGTTCCCTAATGCAGTTATTGCACAGAGCAACGCTACTACGATTCATGGTACTACGATGGCTGATACATTCGCCAAGACTTGCTGCGATAGTTGCAGCGGGGCTGGTGTTGCTGTAGGCCCGACGTAATCTCCTTTTGAGTAAGGAGGTGCACATTGGGCTGCAAATGTTGCGGTCATAAATATAACCCCAGCTCACCTGGAGCTGTGCAGGTTCGTCGTAACGTAACTAATCGTTGGCATATACCTCGTCCTCAAGCTCCCGTACAGCCACCTAGTACCCCTAGCGTGGCTGTACCTTCTACCCCTAAGTCGTAAGACTAGAGGAGGCTATATCAGTTTAACTTATTTAGAAGCTAAAAAGATTTTGGCCAGATACGCCGGTATAGCCGGAGGCTGCCTTACTAATCCTGATTTAGACCTCTTCTGTAGAAAAGTATTTCAGCAGGTGCTCTGGTCTGGCCCAGCTGGATCTATTCGTAAGTTCTGCTTCTGCGCTGTTAAGGGCTGTATCACTATTCCTTACGAACTTGAGACTCCTTTGAAGGTTCGTATCGATAATGGCATAGGCACGATATGGTCAAAATACTATGAATTTTATTCCGTTCACGATATGGAGAAGTGTACTCCAGCAGCTGATGCAATGTACGAAGACCCAAATACTTTTGCAACTGTCTATGATCTTCCTAATAGCTATTGCCGTGTCGGGGTGCAAGGCACTGCAGCAGAAGAGGACGGTGCCTATCTCATTGTTTCAGGCAAAGATGCTTCCGGTAGAGAAATTTTTACTGACCATCAAGGTCAGAAAATATCGGGAGAATACCTCCGAATTGAGCAGGGAAAGCTTAGGTATACTCAGGTTCCATTTGCTCAGATCACTAACGTTAAAAAGAGCATAACGAACGGCTATGTACAGCTTCTTTGGTACAGAGCCGAAACAGGAGATAAAGGCTTTCTTTCTGATTATACCCCGTATGAAGAGACACCTGAATATCGTAGGTTTAAATTAACTGGTCGTTGTAGTGGTCTATCTAAGGTATCGGTGCTTGGACGTATCAGACTTAAAGACCGCTACGGAGATAATGAAAGAATTCCGTTTGATAATATTCTAGCTATTGAGCTAGCTGGTCAGTCAGCTAATGCTGGCTACACAGGAGACGAGCAGATGAGTGTGGCTAAAGAGCAGCATATGACTCAAACAATTCTCAAGGAGGCTACGTATAAGTCCACCAATATTTCCCAGCCTCTTGAAATCTTTCCTATGTTAAGTGGTGGAGCTATACGGGGAATTGTTTAATAGTTTCTACTGGGGTTAATTCATGGCCAGCTACTACATTTTCAAACCTAACACTAGCAAGGGACCTGTATGGCTTCATAGTGGCGGTAAGTCCGACACACCTCCTACCATCACTTTAGCCGATGGAACAGTTGTCACGGGAGTATATAAAAATACTGTTGATGAAGGTAGCGGCCCAAATAGTCAGTATGTGTTCCCACGGAGTGTTCTAAATCAAAAAGGAGCTAAACTCACTTTTGAAGGTAAGACTCAAGATCTAGGCGACACAAATATGTCGTATCGAGGAAGTGACGTAGGTTCACTTTCTGAGAGTAGCAAAGGTTCAATGAGTGATAAGTCTAGCGGAGGAGACCCCAGGTTCACTCCAGGTAAATCAGGTAACTACGGCGCGTATCCTGCGTACATGGGGAATGAATATCCTGACCCTAAACTGATGAAGACTGCTCCGTATAAGTTTACGGACCCTCAGCAGTTCGCTAGTAAGTTCGGAGATTTTAATAGAGGAGAGTACCAGAAGAATTTTGATCAGGCTAAGCAAAATTCTTTTGATATGATAGATGCAGAGCTGAAGTCTCTGCAATCCTATGTTCCTGCTATGTCAGCTCTTCAAAGAGAGCAGACCTCGATTGATAATATCTTTAATCAGCAGCAACGTACTCAGCAGCTAGACAAGACTCTCCCAGGGGCTAGGCAGCAGCTGATGAGTGCCGGACAAAGAGCTGAATACTTAGCCACTGGTCAGATTCCTGATTCACTAGGTGGACAAAGCTACTTAGACCAAGCAACGCGTGCTGAACAAATAGCCCAAGGAAACATACCCGACGCATTAGGTGGCGGGTATATGAAGGATCAAGCTGAACGAGCTAACAACCTAGCTCAGGGATTTATACCAGAATCAATGGGCGGTAATGCTTTAGCTGAGCAAGGTAAGAGGGCCGCTGGTTACGCACAAGGCAGACTTCCAGATTCAATGGGAGATGCTGCATTAGAGTTAGGAATGCGTTCTCAGTCAGCGGATAACTCATCTGCTGGAGGTTTTGGTGCTCAGAGTTCTGTGGCTAGAAAAGCTTCAGACCTAATGAGCGCTCAGCAAAGATTTCAAATTGGTCAGTATGGAGAAGGTTTAACCGCTTCTAACGTAGCTCAGCGCACTGGATTGGCGCTGCAAGGGGAAGGTTTGCTGGCTAATAACGTTAACAGCACTAGACAGTTTGCTATGCAAGGGGAGAACGTTCTCTCTAATAACTTGCAAGCAAGAGCTGGACTAGCGCAGCAGGGGGAAGTGAATCTTGCTAATAATGTAAATCAGAGAGCTAGTTTAGAATTAGCTCCTACAGCTTATTCTAACGCTGGCGCTCAAGTAAGAGTTAATCCAACTCTTAGTGCGTCACAACTCATGCAGCAGCAAGTTACCGAGCTTAACAACTACAGCATGATAACTCCGACCAATGCGATGCAGTCTACTATCCAACAGAATCAATTCACCACAGGACTAGAGAATCAGACTAGACAGTTCAATACTACCAACCAGAATAGCTTTGCACTAGGAAAGTTTAATTATGATGTCAGTTACGCTGGTGCAGTAGCTGGGGCTTCGCAGACAGATATCAATACTCAAGTTGGCATTGACCAGCAGAACAAGGCAGCAGCTATCGCTGAGGCTAACAAGAATAAGACACAGGACGCGAATACAACCGCAGCAATAGCCAGTTTCGGGACCGCCTTTTTGACTACCGCAGCTAGTTTAATCACTTCTGTTTTAAATGGTTCAGCCACAAAAGAACAAGCATCTGCTGCTGGTGTAGTTCTTAACAAAAATGGAAGCATTGAATCCAAAGATGGATCAATAATTGAGAGTGACGGATCCATAGTAGACAAAAATGGAAACATAGTTAGTAAAATAGTTGTAGTTAATGGGAAGCTGACACAGAGGCCACTTCAAGAGGGTGATAGAGGTTACAAATCTCCAAAAACTGGTACTAGCGGCTCCAACAATAACGGAGTAGATGATGGTAAGGGTGAACAGCCGGGCGATACGACTAAAGCTCCAGATACTACTAAACCAGATGATAGATATGGTGAAGGATACAGCAGCAAATTTACTGACCCTAACTCTGTCGCTAAGCTAGATTTACTTACTGGTAAAATAAAGACATCGGCAGCTACTACCAATCAGGTAGCAAGATCCGTGAGTTCTCCCGCTATAAAGGACTTCATGCTAGCTACAAATTTGAATGTAGACGCAGCTACAAGTCTAGCAAGCAATACAGCAGCGACAGAACATGCGGCTAATATGGTGCTACAGAACGTAGGTATTAGCCAGACACCTATGGCTAGTACTTCAGCTGTAGGGTACGACTTACAAGGTAAACCGATATACTCAGATATTAACGCTCAAAAAGATAACAATCCCGCCCGTGGTCTACTTCCTGTAACTGACCTACAAAAGATTCTAGCACCCGTCAGTGTAAGTGGTATTGATAGCCAAGCTTTCAACAAGATTAAAGCTGTGACTATGGACGCGAACCTTACTAAAACTTTAGATGCTCAAGCATCAAATGGTAAGTTCAAAGAGTTCGTTAATACGCTGCAGTCGGCTTTTGGAAATGCGACTACAGGAGATCCGAAAGTTAAAGACTCAATGGGTACTGCACTAGCTTCTTACAAACTAGCTCAGACCTGGAAGGCCATGAGTGGTTCACAAAAAGCTTTGGCTATCTCCGGTATTGGGCTGCAGAGTATCAAGACTAAAGACGGTAAAAGCCTTACTCAAGCTACAGTTGATGGGACCAATATACCAGGACATAAACCTTTAACGGTTGGAGCAGCTATAGAAGTTTCCCAGATGGGAGCCAACTTGTCTGAAGTTAAATCTCATTGGGAGGACTTATCTTCACTACAGATGATGTTTGGTAGACAGAAAACTACCGCAGAACTAGTAAAATTAGGACAAGAATATGGATACCTCAGTAAGTAGCACAAGCTCAGGAGTGCTGACACCTGCACAGGAGGATCTAAATAGACGATTAGATTCTCAGTCTGCTGCCTACCAGACACAAACCGCTGCTCAGCAACAGCAGGCTGCTGCAGCTATTAAAAATGCTAGTGAAGCTGATCAGAACGCATACCGAATGCAGTCAGCTGCTATTTTGTTCAGGATAGCTACGCAGTGGTCTAAAATGTCTGCTGGACAAAAGCTAAAAGCTGCCAGTACCATAGCTATCAGATCAGAGATGCTCCCTAAAGGTTGGGCTAAAGACACAGCATTAGCTGGTGACGTGCTGAGTTTAGGTTTAGATTGGAACAAACTTAGTGATGCTCAAAAAGTAGCTAAGGTGGGTTCGGTTGTTGAGAAAGTGGCAGGTGGTGATGGTGGAGTAGTAAGTTCTGTATACGGAGCATACAATTTAGCTACCGGCTGGAACAAGATGAGTGATGCTGATAAGGCAAAAGCTTCTGCAGCAGTAGCTAATGGAGTCGCTTATGTGGCAACTGGATCTACTATTCCAGGTGTTAATGCAGCGTTAGCAGCGTACGAAGGTTACGAGGTAGCTAAAGTAGGTAAGGCCCAGTATTATGATGAAGGCACTACTAATCAAAAACGTGGCTACGTAGCTGGTGTAAGTGCCGGTGCAGCTTCAGGTGCCCAGAGCGGTGCAGCAGCTGGTGTAATAGGTGGTCCACCAGGTATGGCCACAGGTGCTGTTATCGGAGGTATTACTGGAGGAGCTTTGTCCATGGTTGGACTAGGCGTGCAGGCTGTGGTTGGTGGTTTATCAAAGTCTGGGAAAGGTGGAGACCAGCAGGTTAGAGACTGGGTTAGATCCGATTGGGAGTCAAAAGGGTTAATAGACAAAGATCATAATATCACTTTAGCTGATGGATCTGTTTTCAATGTTGGTCAAGACGGCAATAGTGGCACCCACGATGTAAGAAATCCCGAACAGCTGACTAGAGGTAAGGACGGAAGTATTCATAGTGGTAAAGCTACCGCTTACAACGTGGACTACACCAACGACCTAGATTACTCATCTGGCATGACTGGCAGCACGTTACAAAGACTTCTATACGGAGGAAGGCAGAAGAATCTTGATGAGATGGCTGGGCAATTAGGTAATTCTTTTCTTAGCTCAGTCGGCTACGGTCAAGACATGACTAAAGAAAACTTTGATAAAGTCATGTACAATGCTAGGTCTGCATACGCACGTATGGGGCTGACCAATAAACAAGATGCTCTAATGCTCCTTAAAGCCGCAGCTGAAGAAGGTCGTCTTAGTGCTGCTGACCAAGCTGAGGCGCTCCAAACTCTTAACATGATGTACGATAAGAATGGTTATGAGTTCGGAAGTACATTGATGAAGACTAGGCAGCCTAGTATTACAGCTGTAAAGAACTTACCAGAACGAACGGATACTATTAAAGGCCCACCTGGTACTCAGACTATATCACCTGAAACTGCTACAGCATTAACCACTCCAGTAGCGGCTACAGATACAAATGCTACTAAGACTAAAGAAGAAATTAGAATTGAAAATTTAAAGAGATACTCTAATGGCTGATTACTCGATATTTTCACAGCCTCAAGGCCCCGTTATTGATACGGACCTGTATGTTAATGCCGCTAAAACGGGCATTGATATGGGTAACGCTCAAAAGACAAATACTCAGGCAGCGTTAGAAGGTATCACGCAAGGGATTACTACTGGGCAGCAGATATATGGAAACTACCAGAATCAGCAGATAAAGCAGCAGCAAATTGATACACAGCCAGCTAAAGACCAAGCTGATATTGAAGCTAAGCTTGCTGCAGCAGAACATAATAGATCTCTAGCTACTCAGCAGAGTGCTAAAGCTCAAGCGCAGGCAGAAGAAGATGCGCTGTACGCCAGCATCTCACAGGCGCTAGCTAATCAAGATGCTGAAGCTATTAATCAGATAGCAGCCTCGCCGCAGTTAATGAAACAGGTGGTTAAAGACCCTAAAAAGTTCGAACCCGTAGCCGAAGCTATGGCCTCTGTTCCAGGAACAAATCCTGAAGTTGTAGGGCGCTTCTCGGATTTCACTGAGATACAGAAAATAAAGGCAGCTGAGGCTGCTAAAAGGGTAGCACTACAAGGTAAAGATTTAGAAGCTCAAGCAGCACTAGAAAGTAGTTTAGTTGTGCAGCGTGCAGCTAATAGATACGCACAGCAGACTGGCAGACCACACAGTATGCTTGAAGTAGCAGCTGGATTGGAAACCGAGCAGGCTGGGAAGTTCACTGTTGTTGATGGAAAAATGGTTCCAAAGCCTAGCGATGGACTTCCTCCTGACGCATCAATGGACGGTAAAGTAGACGTCTTTATGCGAGGTAGTAGAAATGGAAAAGACTACTACTACCAAGTAGGTGAAGGTGAGAAAGCCGATGACCTTACAAAAGCAGTAAACGTTCGAGGCACAGCTCAGGTATTTTCTGGTAGATCTGAATCAGATCAGATAGCTGGTGTCAAAGCTAGACGAGCTGATAAGATTGCACAGTATCAAACAGCTAATGGTCAAAGCACAGATCCAACACAGCGTAAGATGATGGGGAGAGAAGGCGACTCTTTTGTTGTCACTCCACCTGAGTATGCTCCAAAGCGGCCACCTGGAAAGATGCAGACGTTTCCAAAAGATGAAGATTTGAGCAGACCTAATCCTAGAAAAGATACCTATGAAGCGATGAGTGCGCTGACCATGGAAGGTCTTCATAATGACATACCTTCTGTTCTAGCTGGAAACCCAACAGCTAAGAAGATCATGGCGTCTGATTTTGGTATCACGGAACAGCAGCTCGATGAGAACTCGTACGCTATCGCCACTATATATAAAGACGCTGATGACTACGCAAACAACGCTGATTCTGCCGTAGGTGGTGTCATTAATCAGTGGGGAGGAGAGTCTTCAGATTTACGCGCAGCTAAAACAAGTTTAGCGAAGGCAAAAGCTGCTAGAGAATTTGAAGCACGAAGATTAAAAGCGGAGAACGAATCTCCCAATTCATTTAATAATGTGCAACTTAGAGGATACAACGAGGAAGCTCTTAGAAAATATAAAATTGGTCGAGCCAGAGTTAAAGAGACTATGGCCGCTAATGCAATGGCCGCAACAGCTACGGGCTATTACGCTGGAGCCGCCGATCTGGCTAAGTATCCAGAAGATGTAAGTTCAGTTGAAGAGCTGTACTACGTAAAAAACAAAGCTGGATACGATGCAGCTGTCGAGCAATCCGCTAACAGACTACGTAATGATTACGTAGAGTATAAGCGCGCTCCGATGCGAGCTGTAAAAACAACTGATGAGCTGGTACAGAAGAGATCTCAAACTGTAGGAACTAAGGCTCCTATTATAGAAAACGTACAACCAACTGAAACTAAGCAACGATTTAGTTTATCCGACCTTTCAGCTTCAGCTGAAAGCCTGCCTGATCGAGGTGGTGGTCCGTCTTTTAACTCACCCCCATACGATGCTGTGGAGTTGGGGGCGGAGATAGGGCAGACCACAGCACTAATGGGACCTGAAGCTGAGGAAGAAAAACCTATGACCAAAGAAGAAGCTCAAGACCATGCTCTGTCTATGGCCAAGAAGTACAACGTCCCTCCTGAACTAGTAATTGGCTTAGGAACTCAAGAGAGCCGCTGGACTGAGGATGCTAGGTCTAAAGTAGGGGCTATCGGCTACATGCAGCTTATGCCAGGTACAGCAAAAGAACTAGGAGTAGACCCCACTGACCCAAAACAGAATATAGAGGGTGGAGTCAAATACCTAGCGCAGATGTATAAGCGTTTTGGGGATTGGAAACTAGCCATTCAGGCGTATAATGCAGGTCCAGGGAACGTGCGAAAGTATAAAGGAAAGATACCCTTTAAAGAGACCAAAGGGCATCTAGCTGGTGTTCTGAAAGCTGCTAAAAACTACGTAGATAAGAATTAGACTTATGCCTGAAGAAACTTCTCCTCCATCTGAAGAACTGCTTGGTTTAGATGTAATGTCGGCATCGGTACTGCCTATTTATACTGATGTCACTAATAGAACTGATTCAAAAGCGACACTACAAGCTATCCAAAAAGTTTATGAAGCTGGTCAAGGTAGGTGGAGTCCTGAAGCAGAGGAAGCGTTCGCTGAGGATATAGCTGCCCTTAATAGAACATATCGTATGCACTACGATATGACTCCACTTCGTGATTACGGCGCTCCTCCAGAACACGATCCTAATAAGTCAGAGCTAGATAATTTAAACGCTGTCGATGAGTGGCAGAAATCTACTGTAGAAGCTGTCAAAGCAAATGCATCCCCAGGTGACTGGCTGCTCACCAGAGAACAAGTAGAAGAGACGGTCGATAACGAAGCTAGAGCTACAAAGCAACAGATTACAGGTGCTACTACAGGATGGACTAGAGATAAAATAGGCAGAGGACTAAATGCTGGTCTTGCTGTTGCTGCCAGCGCTATACCGTATGCGAGTGAAACGCTACAAAAAGATGCTGGAGACTACTTTGATATGAATCCTAAGTATAACGAGGACACGAGTTCTCGTTATGCTGAAGCCATAGGTCAAGGTGGTATCCAGATGGCTGTTCCTCTAGCCGCCGGTATCACTACTGGACTAATGTTTACTCCTCCTGTAGGTATAGCAACTACAGCGCTACTTGGTGGGTTTATTAATGGCTCTGCTGCGTGGCATGAGACGTATAAAAATGTTTATGATGAAACTGGAAGCGAGGACTCAGCAGTTCATGCAGCTACTGAGCGAGGATTTTCTGAAACTGCTTTAGAGTTAGGTGGTGAAGCTGTAATAGGATTAAAACTAATCGGCCCTTGGTATAGAGGTTTATCCAAAGCTGCGAAGGCTACCGCGTTATCCCAAGTTATTAAAGAAAATGGAAAGTTCGCTTGGAAAAAAGCATTAGTAGAAGGTGCTGCGACAGGTGCTGGTTCAGAATTTGTAACTGAGGCAGCACAGTCTCTAGCCCAACAGGCTATAGAGCAGCCCTATACAGATAAAGATATAGATGTAGGACAGGCGGTACAAGAAGGTAAATACGGGGCCGCAGCAGGATTTCTATTTGGTGGTGCCGGTAATGTTTTAACTCACTACAAAAAGTATAGCTCTGATAAAATAGCTGCGGGACTAATTGACGCAGCTGAAAAGAAAAAAGTTCTAAAAGAGAATGGGACAATAGGTAACGAAGATGGGGATACAGGAGACTTTGGCCCTCCTGGTGGTGTGGACACACTTGCTCCACATATTAATGCAGCGACGACTAAAAAGAAGCAAGCCGCTGCTAAAAAGAAGCAAGCCGCTGCTAAAAAGAAGCAAGCCGCTGCAGCCGCTGCCAACCCCGAAGATCCATCACCTCCTCCTAGAGATTTAGCACCAGTAGGAGACGTAACAGTTGAAGAGGTGTCACGCACTAATAACGCGGTAGCCACCGATGCTCTTTTTACGAATGCCGCTAATATAAAAACTGAGATAACAAATGCTGTCGAAGCTCTAAATAGAGCAAGAGCTGGAAATAAGGCCCCGGTATCTTCTTCAGTTACCGAGCCTGAAATGGCTTCTAAAACTGAGGCATTTGCTAATGACCCGCTTCAAGACACACTTCATTTACCTGGTATAATTAGGGAATCTGTTCCAGAAAATATGCTTGATGTGCTCTCTAAGGGGCACCGCTTTATACTAAGAACTAAACAGGAAGCTGACGGTGTAACCATAGTTAAGACTCCTATTCTACAAGATACCGTACAAGCGAAAAGTGAAGCGGTGGAGACAAGCTACACGGTAAGTCCTAATGCAGAAGAAGAGCGCCGTTTAGCAACGTACCCTAACAAAATATCGCAGCTAAAAGCTAAGCTAGCAAGAGTGCCAACTAAAACTGGATTAGTTGCCAAGATAAACGACCTATCCAAGATGATAGCGGCGTCTACTAAAGCCTTTAATAGCACCTGGACACTCGCCGATCCAAAGCACAGACAGTTACAGCAAGATACTATTACTAAGAACGTTAATACTCTAAAGAGTATGCATTTAGAGGCTATTCAGCAGTTTAGAAACTTCGACCTAATCACTGACGAAAAAGCCCGTATCGAAGACGACATTAAAGAGCTGCAGCTAAAGTATGATTTGGCTAGAGACTTCATTAGCAGCCCACATCAGTCACTTGATGTGGCACAATTTGAATCTCCGAAAAAGCTGCAAGATATATCAGAATTTATAAAAAGCCATACACCTGAAGAAGTGCAAGCTCACTACGCTGAGTTAAACGCAGCCACACAGTCGGGAGAAGAGGTTAACGAGGAAGCCGTTAAGAATAAAGAAGACTTCAAAGCAGTTCTTAATTTCTTAAAAACTAATCCTCACTCACACATAGATAATATTTTAGCGGTGCATAATGAACGAAAACCAGCCTACACCAAAGAGAAAGCGGAACCTGGAGCCAAGAAAACAGCTGCCAAGTCAACAGCAAAGCCGACCGCTGAGCAGGTTAAAGCTTCTCCAGCTACCTACATCGTGCAGTCGCGCTCTACTGGAGTTGTCTACACTAAGAGCATAGCTAATTCGTTACGTAATTCTATCAATTACTGGTTAGGAGGGTTCGGGGTACGAAACGTTGTCGTGCTGACTGAGGAGGACTTTCTTAGTGGAACTTACAATGGGCTCTTCAGTGAAGAACTTCAAAAGCTTATTAAAGAAGTAGAAGCTGATAAAAAACGAGAATTTACTGACAAGAAAGTAGTTGTAACTGCTGGTGGAGTATTCCATGCAAACAAAGAAGGCACTCAAGGCATAATGATTCTAAAAGATGGAAGCTACAACGTAGACTCCCATATTAAAGCGGCGCACGAGGTTGGGCACGCGTTACAGAAAATGCTGATGAACAATCTGCCTGAAGATGTCAAAGCACAGATGCTAAAGGAATATACTGACGCTGTAAAAGACATTAAGAGCAAACTTAAAACTGGAGAGATTAAATCTGTAAAAGACGTAGCTGATGCTATGATGGGGATACGCTCTAGTAAATCTCCGTTTAATGCAACAACATCATTTGCCCGAATGAGTGCTAAGGATAAAGGGTATATTATTGGAGTTGAGAGTGGTCAAGCGGGGTACTCTGAATGGCAAGCTAATCGTATTCTAAAATTTGTGCATCGTCCAGAAATGCTAGCTGGTACTGTTGTTGAAAAAATATATAAAGGTATAGCAGACACACTTAGAAAGCTTTGGACGGAAGTAGCGGGAAGATTTAAAGATGCTCCCACCATTGATAGCTTTTTAGAGGAACATTGGAGTGAGCAGCGCGCTAACGCTATGTTCTACCCAGGTGCTACGAAGGAGACTAGATCAGGAGAGCCAAATTATAAAAAATCAGTACGTAAAGCTCAGCTTACCGCAGCTATAAAGAACGCTCTCCCAGGAGCTTATATTAGTAAAATAGTGCAACGTTTAAATGCTAAAGAACCTATAAAGTATATTCAGCAGAACCATTTGCCGATACTCCGCAAAGCTGAAAATGCTATTCAGGCTAAAGACGGAGCTAATTTTCCAGACATTTTGGAAAGTTGGCTAAAAGACGACGGTAGTATACCAGAGAGTGAGCGCGGTTTATGGGGCGCTCAGATAGTTACAGAGCTTAATCGCCTAGAAAATGCAGCAGAATCCAAAGCTGACAAGAAGAATCTAGCTGAAAAACAAAATGAAGTTTGGTTAAAAATTAGAGAGGAAGGGAGAGTAGCGGGACAGTTAACTGAGAGTATGAAGCTCTTTCATGCTTTTACTGTTGTAGGTCGAGCCAACCACATATATACCGAACTAGTCGCTAAATCTTCATCCAGAGCTAATGCTCCACGTTGGGAGTACCCTAAAATTTATAACGCAGTCAACCACTATTTCGAAGCGGAGATGAACGCTCCAACAGGGAGTATTAAAAACGCTATTTCAAAGTTACAATTTGAAAAATTTAATAAAGACCACGGGAATCCTTCATCATCTGACGCTACATGGAACTATTGGTACGGAAATATCCTATCCGGTATCGCCACTCAATATGCTAACGTTCAATTTAGCGCTTTAGACACCATCGGTAAAACAATTACCAACGCTATACTCCATCCCACTCGTATAGGAGATCTCATAACTGGAATAACACGAGGCATGGGTCTTGGTGGGATTGAAGCAAAAGGTGCGCTTCGCGGAAAGCTTCTTCGTCATGTAGATGAAAGTAGGATAGCTGGGATAGTACGAAACACAGCGCACGTTAACTGGAGTAATAACTGGTATAGTGCGTTGGCCAAACCCGTTAATCTTATTTTAAAAATGCAGCAGTACTATCCCTTTAGGTTCCTAATGACCTCCGATATGTTTTGGAGAAGACTGGGAACTGAAATGCAGATTCAGCTGGCTGCAACAGAAGCGGTGATAGCTCAGTTAGATAGTCTTAAAAACACAACTCTTAAAGAGACGCAGAAAGCTTACGCCGTCGCCGTCAATGACTTAGATATTGCAAAAGAAGCTGTAGCTACCGCTATAAAGAAGAAAACTGGTATTAGAGAAGCTAAAAGTAACGAGCAGCTAGCGGAGGCTACACTTAAAGATGCCGAAAGAACCTTATTTGTACATGAAAAAGCGTCAGAAGGCATAGCTACTGTAGTTTCTGAAACACTCTACAATAGCACTGAATCTTGGACAGCAGCTAAGGAGCAGGCAGTTAAAGATTGGGCTAGCACTGAAGAAGCGTATAATAAGAAGCAGGAACTGTTAAAGAAAGACGCTGACATTAAAGGTGAGAAGTTTGAGATTATACCATTCCCATTAACTCAAACTGAGAACGATATAAATATCCGCGCCCTTGAAATTATTGATGAGCAGCGAAAAGAGATGCAGCCTGATGTTTA
>Ga0194044_10000165_pt1 | contig 28877 bp, 23 predicted proteins | sample JunL4417m_MetaG_FD_155460 | JGI IMG/M metagenome (GOLD analysis project Ga0194044, IMG submission 155460) | Anoxic zone freshwater microbial communities from boreal shield lake in IISD Experimental Lakes Area, Ontario, Canada - Jun2016-L442-17m | ecosystem: Environmental > Aquatic > Freshwater...
TATTGTCAACAACTTCTTCTTTAGATTCTGCTATAAAATTGTCAACAACTTCTTCATTCGTTTCTTCAATAATATTGTCAACAACTTCTTCTTTAGTTTCTTCAATATAATTGTCAACAACTTCTTCTTTAGTTTCTTCTATAATATTGTCAACAACTTCTTCATTCGTTTCTTCTATAATATTGTCAACAACTTCTTCATTAGTTTCTTCTATAATATTGTCAACAACTTCTTCATTAGTTTCTTCAATATAATTGTCAACAACTTCTTCTTTCGTTTCTTGCATAAAGGTGTCTACAACTCTTGATATGGATTCATCAATATTATCATACGGTATATAATTATGTGGCGATGGTTTAGGAGATATTAAGTTTACAATTGTATTAAGAAATCTATAAAAAAAATGTGTTGGTTCTTTAGTATTCATTATAATATAAATAAATATATTTTATTTATTTATATTTATTTATAACCACGACATAAAACTTAAGGATTGTATGCATCTTGAGTCCCCGTAAAATACCATCTTAATGATAAATATTTACTCAACGTATTTGATATTGAATTTGCTCCATACATTTTTAGATTTGGTCCAGAATTAACTAAATTAGAAATGGCCGTAGTTCCTAGAGCATAATTATAATACCATAAATTAGAAATAAAACCATCAAAACCACCATTCATTGCTACAAATACATCCCCATAATTTTGTTTTGGAACTCCATTTAGCTGAATACTTTTAGTAATGGTTCCGTTAATGTAAATATATAATTTATCATTTTGACACCTTATGATTACATTCAACCATTTGTTTAAAGGTATATTTGGTACAACAACCTCCTGATTTATATCATTAAACGTATTCATAATTACAACTAAAGCATTCGTATTTGGAGAAATATATAATCCTGGTGCGTTATTTGGAAAGTTAAGACCCGTATCCGTAAGCTGATCATTTCCTTTATGAAATATATGTCTATATTGTCCAGATAAATATTGCAGGTTATCAATAAATACCCATACAGACCACGTAAATTCGACACCATTAGTTTCGTTAACCGACCGATTTATAGGAACCGCATTTGATGATGTTGGGTCTTGTGGAAACATAATCATATTTTTTGCATCTATCATTCCATTTATTAACTTAGGGGATGTTGACGGTTTTAATAACCAGCTCATAAAGCTTATTCCTAAACGTAATAAAATAATAAAAATAAAAAGAACTATTAACAAAAATGTAAATTTGCCTACTAAACTGGTAGGTGGTTTTACATATAAACCATTATTATTTACACTATTTCGTAAGTTTTCGGAAAATCTATTTAATGGTGATTCATAATTCATTTATATATTATAATGTATAAAAAAAAGACTACTCATTAACATGTTTTACATTTTAAAAGCATATTTTATATAGTTAAATAATTTATTATCAAACAGCAAGTTGAGTATTAGTAAAAAACATTAATTAAATAAATATAATTCAAATCAAAAGGATTATGAAATAAAATATTGTTTAAAACCTCTAAATAGTAGTATTACTCACCACAACCCCATTTTCCTCTAACGAGAGACTTACTGTATAATTTCCAAAGAGGTTTCCAAACGCAGTATTACCATAACCTTTTGTGTAATTATTCCACACTTCTTGTGGATTTAATGCATTTGACCAATATTGTAATTTTGAAGTCCATCCATTAAATCCACCTTTTGGGGTTACATAAATATTTGAATTTGTATTTATCATAGCTATTCCAGGCATGATACACGTTCTAACCAATTTACCATCAATATACAAATCAAGGGTTCGTCCATAAACGCTTAAAACCAAATTTACCCATTTTTGTATAGGAACATTTGCTATATTACAAGTATGCACTACAGATTTACCATTTTTTGACGTCGGGACCGTATCCATTCCAGGATAACATCCAACCGCAACAGATATGTTATTTTCAAGCGCGCCTAAAACAACTGCCGGACACGGGTCAACACCATTCACGTTATCTATTGACCCTCCACCACTAGTGCTTAAACTTCCCATTCTTCCAAAAACAACTTTGGGTTCTCCATATCTATAATTCCAATCATTTACATAAAACCAAATAGAATATGCAAAGTTATTCGAATTATTATTTGTTGACAAACTTGATGCGTCAATTGTCGATGCTATTTGGCCGCTAACAATTTCAGATTGCAATGTGTTTACATCCTTAAATATGTGTCTAAATAACCAAAACAAAAATATTATTATTATAATTGTTAAAATAATAGTTTGTCCTCTAACAATTCCAGATTGTATTGTGTTATTATTATTAAACATTCGACTAAATAACCAACCCAATAATATTATGAATATGATTGGTAAAATAATACTTTGTGCGTTCATATATTATATATTTAGAATTTATCTACAAGTTAAATTATTGGTTATTTAATTTTACACTATTGGTGGAGATTTATCTTTAACAATATTATATAAATAAGAAATATTAACAGCGTTTAACGGTTTTTTAAAATACACGAGATTACAAATACCACCACTAATTCCGCCATCCGTCCCTACAACTAAATTATCTAATGTCATATACGGAACTACTTCTATAGCAGATTTAACTAAGTTACCATTTATAAATACATCTAAAGTTCCATTACTATAATTTATCATTATATTATTCCATTTTTGTAATAATACATGGTTCTGCCGATAAATAATTCGATTTCCGGTTTCATCAAAATCTAATACTGGATTATCCAGTTCTTTTAATCCTTTTTGTTCAGTTGTTATCATTAATGTATTCGTGCTTGGATTATATAATATATTTGGTTTATTACCGTAATTAAGTATTGATGTAAATTTATTGTAATTTGAATTTGTGCTTGGAGGAAATGAATGAATAAAAACCCAAAATGAAATACCATACTGATATTCAAAAGTCATTTTTCCATTTAATTTCTCATACGATGCTACTACTTTAACAACATCTGTATTAATCGCTTCTTTTATTAGTTGGCTTCCACCTTGTATGTTTAATTTATGAATTATTAACGGCAATACAAAATACAAGGTAAATATAACACTTATAACTATTAATGCTATATTTGTCCCTTTTGAGGTGCGATTATATTCGCTACTAACATATTGATGGATATTTATAATTGTATCTTTTGTTTTCGATATATTTTGTTTTATTAAATTCCATACATAAGATAAGACCCCTACTGGAATAAAAAATCTAAATAAAGTGTAAAGTAAATACATTACTAAAATAAATAACACCAAAACAGCAATCGCTATTAGAGTATAGTTAAAATACTTAAGCAAATTAAAATATTTGAGAATTTGATATATTACAAAAAGGACAAATAAAGCTAGACTTAAAAAGAAAACAAAAGTAATAAAAAACCCAACTAGTTCAAAATAATATCTTATTAAATATAAAACACATAAAATCAAAAATATTGACACCGCGATTAATAAAATAGGAATAACACCTATTTTTGTATTATTACTCATATAATAATATCCATAAATTAAATATTATTTTTTTACATATTTTCCATAGCCGTTTTTTTACCGTGACATTCTCTACATAACGCAATTAAATTATTTACATCATTTCCTCCTCCATGCTCTAATCTAATTTTATGGTCTACTTCAAACCACGCGTTTAATTGAGAATTACACTCGCCACACTTCCAATTTTGATTGGAAGCAACATATTTTTTCTTTGTTTCACTAACACATCGTTTTGTAGACATTTTCCCGGAATTTAGTATTCGTTGTTCTCCACCACTTACATTTCCTAATTCTTTATTTGTTTGATAATTGGACGTTAAATCTATTATTGGTGAAAAAAAATCCATTGATGATTTATTTATTGGCATATATTTTACCATATTATTAGCACATACTAACATATTTTTACCCTGGGTAGGGTTTCTTTTCATTAAAACGTAAATACCAACACCAATAACTGCAAAAAAAACCATCTGGTAATATTTTTTCCAAGTCATCATCATTTTTGTATATTTTCCATCATGATATGTATTATAAATTAAAAAAGTTGTAATTCCAAAAATAAATATTTCAAATCTCATTATTATATTATAAGATTATTTATTTTCGACGTTGTTGTTTTTTTGGGTTTCGACGTTGTTGTTTTTTTTGGGTTTCGACGTTGTTATTTTTTTAGTTTTTAATGTTGTTGTTTTTTTAGTTTTTGATGTTGTTGTTTTTTTAGTTTTTGATGTTTTTGTTTTTTTGTTTGATGGTTCCTTTTTTATTGGCGCTTCTATTTTTTTATACAATATAGAATTTATCTCTTGCAAATCATTTACTAAGCTCTCTACGTTAATTGGATTTATGTGTGTTCGATATAAATGAGTAATAAATATTTTTTTTAATTTATTAAAAACCCTTCTTAATTCAGGGTCTAAATTTTTTTTATTTATATGATACCCCTGTAAAATAGGCGCATATGCCATAACGAATCCCCAAACATCAATATTTTGTTTATATACTGTATTCGCATACTTTAACAAACCTAATGGATTCGTATTGGATGTTATATATTTATGCAGAATTTTAGAGTTATAGTTTATAATTACACTTTTATATCCGATTTTTTTATCAAATACAATTGAACAAATTCTTTCAATATATAAAGAATGTCCAATCCGTTGTTTTAATAAATTTTCTAAAAAAATTTCAATAAATATTTTACAATTTAATAATGTTTTATTTCTTGGAGTTTCTCTCATAAAAACGGATAATTCATCTTCAAACCAATCTGAAAACATTATATTTGAAAATGGAACATTAAAACTTAATGACCTGTCACGCCATTTTTTTGGAAAAGAAAATCTCGAATTAAACGGTGCTAACCCATCAAGCATGCTTACAAAATTATAACTACAATATATTGTGGATAGTCCCCAATCAATTATTTTTAATTGTGAATCATTTAAATCTATTAATATATTGTCCGCTTTAATATCGCTGTGATAAACGTTTAATCTATTCATTGGTATAATTGCGTCTAATAATAATGAAATCATCGATTCGTGTAACTCTACAAATATTTTAAGAAAGTTATATTTTTCCTTTATTTCTAGTGAATGATTTATAAAATGTTCTATAGATATTCCACCATACGGCATAGTTACTATTTTAAATTTATTTAAATTATCATTTATTGTATCGGATTGATAATTTGTCACGTTCTTACATCTATTATTAAAACCGTTTAAGTCATATTCTGTTAATTCATATGGCTTACATAATGTTACATCATCAATAATAAAAAAATTAGAATAATTAGGAATTTTTTGTAAATAAGGTTTTATTAGTTTAATTTCGTTGTATTCTTGTTCTGCGTGTTTAATACTTAATAATTTAGAGACTTTAGTCTTATCTCTTTTAGTGTCATTTTCACATTTTAAAGAAGGATAAAATACACAACCGAAACCACCGGCGCCAATTGCTTTACCCCCCAAAGTATTAACTTCATGATTCATATATAATATATATATTTATTTATCGTAAAAATAATAAATACTAAATAGAATCGCTATAATTATAACAATATAAACGATTTTCTGCTTGATTTTATTAAATTCTGCGAATTTTACGCTCGTTGGTTTATATTTATCATAATAATTTATATAAAATTGATTTAAAGGAATTATAGGTTTTTCCAATTTCTCATTTATTTTATTATGAATAAAATGAACCCATTTAATAAAAGAATCACGGTTATCCAAATAAGGAGATACGGGGTAATTACTAATTAATTTACTAAAATCGGTAGATATTTTTTGACACGGTATAAATAACGGAAAATTATTTATTAATTCATAATATTTTTTTTTTGTAATTGCGTTTGGATAATTTGGATAAGTGATTGATATCGTATGTAAAAAACCCCAATACCATTTACCCCAAACATCTGGATTTAGTTCCATTTACATAAAATAATATAAAAAGATTTACATTTTAACATATAAATAATAAATGAATACTCTTTGTAATAATTGTAATAAAAACGGACATTTATTCCATAATTGTAGGTTACCTATAACAAGTTATGGTATAATATTGTTTAGGAAAAGCAATAATGGAAACCAATTTTTAATGATACGCAGAAAAGATACTTTTGGATATATTGATTTTGTCAGAGGGAAATATTCACCTTATAATATTGAACACGTACAAAATATCGTTAACGAAATGTCAACACAAGAAAAGTCGAGAATATTAACTTCAACATTTGACCAATTATGGAAACTTATGTGGGGGGAAATTTTAAATACACAATATCGTAATGAAGAAATATTATCTGGTAAAAAATTTGATATTATTAAGAACGGATTTATATTTAATACAACAAATATAAACCTGGATTATTTCATACAAAACAGTTCAACTAATTGGACCGAAACTGAGTGGGAATTTCCAAAGGGACGACGCAATTACCAGGAAAAAGATTTAGATTGTGCACTTAGAGAATTCGAAGAAGAAACCGGAATATTAAAAGAATATATTCACATTATTGAAAATATTTTGCCGTTTGAAGAAACGTTTATAGGCACCAATTTTAAATCATATAAACATAAATATTTTCTGGCATACATAAATAATGATGGGGACGATAATTTATTAAATTACCAAGAAGCGGAAGTTAGCAAAATGGAATGGAAAACAATTGATGAATGTATTGAATCCATAAGACCATATAATTTAGAAAAAAAACAACTAATATTAAATATTAATAAATTATTAGAAGAATATAGATTATATTATTAGTATATAATATGTTTAATGAACAGACAAATGAAAGTAACAAACAATTATTACAAAAAGAAACATCCGAATATAACTATTTTAAAAATGACGTTCCTAATACTAACAATACCTTATATCCAAATTTAAACGACCCGAATTTTAATATAAAAATAGCACTAAAAAAAGAATTCAATGATACAAAATATGATGGAACCATTTATACAGATATTAAAGCCCAATCGGATTTATTAAATAATGCGGAGTTTGAAGTATCACCTCATCAAGCATTTGTAAGAAATTTTCTTTCTTTTCAAACCCCATATAATAGTTTATTGTTATTTCACGGATTAGGTAGTGGTAAAACATGTTCGGCAATCGGAGTCTCAGAAGAAATGCGTGATTATTTAAAACAAACAGGCATTTCTAAAAGAATTATTATTGTTGCTTCTGAAAACGTGCAAGACAATTTCAAATTACAAATATTTGATGAACGCAAACTAAAAAAAATTAATGGGATTTGGAACATTAAAGGTTGTGTCGGGAACAAATTACTTAACGAAATAAACCCAACTAATATGATTGGGTTAACTCGAGAACAAATTATATCACAAATTAACATACTTATTAATAATTCATACTTATTTTTAGGATACGGACAATTCGCCAATTATATCATTAAAACATCATTCGTGGATGATACACACTATAAAAACGCATCCGATAAGAATAAAGTTATGATTCGTAATTTAAAAAATGAATTTAATAATAGACTAATTATTATTGATGAAATCCATAATATTCGAATGACTGAAGATAACGAAAATAAAAAGGTTGCTATTAATTTGGAACTTCTTGTTAAATACACCGATAATTTAAGATTGCTTCTATTATCTGCTACTCCAATGTATAATAGTTATAAAGAAATCGTTTGGTTATTAAATTTAATGAATATGAATGATAAGCGTAGCACATTCGAACTAAAAGAGGTTTTCGATAAAAACGGGAATTTTACACCTAATGGAGAGGAAATATTATCAAGAAAATCAACCGGATACATATCATTTGTTCGCGGTGAAAACCCATACACTTTTCCGTATAGAGTATATCCAGACATATTTTCTATAGAACACACTTTTAAAAATCCAAATAACGTTTACCCAAAATATCAAATGAATGAAAAACCGATTTCGCCTGACGACCACCTAAAAAAAATTAATGTGTATTTATCAAATATAGGAGAATATCAATCTTATGGATATAAATATATTGTTAATTATTTAAAAAACTCAAATAACGGTAAGGTCTCCACAGATGCAGGTGAAAAACAGGTATCCGCATTTGAAAATATGGAGTCATTTGGCTACACAATATTACAAAAACCATTAGAATCACTTATTATTGTTTATCCATACGACGGTTTAGAAACCACTAACTTAATTACAAATCCTATTTCATCATCAAGAGAACAAACAACTGGAGCAAATAAATACAAAAAAACTGGAAGTGATATTAACCCAAATATTTTAACGGGAAGAACCGGGTTAGAACGAGTATTAAAATTTACAAATACAATTACTCCACCATTTAAAGGTAATTTTGAATATAAATCCGAAATTGAAAATAAATATGGGCGTATTTTTGCGACAGACCAAATCGGTAAATATAGTTACAAAATAAAAAAAATCCTGGATTCAATTTATTCTACCCAAGATATAATTGTATCCGATGGCGTAATATTAGTTTATTCCCAATATATTTATGGAGGATTAATTCCTTTAGCCCTTGCGTTAGAAGAAATGGGATTTACACGGTTCTCAACTGCATCCAATAAATCAAATCAACTATTTAAAGAACGAAAAACACCTCCTATTGATGTAAGAACAATGAGACCTAAACAATATAACCAGCCAGATTTCATACCAGCAAGGTATATTATGATAACTGGTGACCTAGCGCTTTCGCCAAACAACGACTCATACGTTAAAATGGTAACTAACGAAAATAATAAAGACGGACACCAAATTAAAGTTATTTTAATATCTAAATCAGGTTCGGAAGGTATTGATTTGAAATTTATTCGACAAGTTCATATTTTGGAACCTTGGTATAATATGAATAGAATCGAACAAATTATTGGTAGAGCTGTTCGAAATTTTAGTCATAAAGACTTACCGTTCGAGAAAAGAAATGTCCAGATTTTTATGTATGCGACTTTACTCGAAAATAAAGAAGAAGAATCTGCAGACCTTTACGTTTATAGAGTTGCGGAAGTTAAATCCGTTCAAATTGGACGTGTAAGTAGATTGTTAAAAGAGGTTTCAGTTGACTGTATTATTAATCACGACCAAACGAATTTTACCCAAGAGATTTTTTCAAAAAATGTAGATATAAATATTACACAAGTATTATCTAACGGTCTCGTTATTGATGATTTTAAAATAGGCGATGCTCCATATTCTGCCGCTTGTGATTATATGGAAAACTGCGAATATAAATGTCGTCCTAATAAACAAATCGACCAGGAGAATTTAAATAAAGATACTTATAATGAAAGTTATATTATCACAAATACTGAAAAAATAATCCAAAAAATAAAATCACTTATGAAAGAAGGGTTTTTTTATAAAAAACAAAAGTTACTACAATTAATTAATATTCCGAAAAAATACCCTTTGGATCAAATATATTATGCGTTAACTCAATTAGTTGATAATAACAACGAACCTATTTTGGATAAATATGGAAGAGTCGGGCACCTAATAAATATTGGCGAATATTATTTATTTCAACCGAATGAACTGAATTACAATAATATTTCTATCTTTGATAGAAGTGTTCCGATTGATTATAAACATTCATTTATAAATTTTGAAATCAACAAAGCTATTACCAAAAATAATGACACAATCGAAGAACCAGGAAACATTCCAAATATAAACCAAAACGCCAAAAATATATTAAATGAATCACTCGATAATTTTAATTTAGCATTAGAATTTAGAAATAAAGAAAGCATCAAACAAGAAAATACCGAACAGCCAATAAAAAAAGAAGATGAAATCCAGAGAGGCGACGATAACTGGTATAAACATTATGGAAAACTTATGTATACCTTAAATAAAAACCAACAGATGACGTATAATGATTTAACAGATATGTTGGTCGAACATATATGCGAAATGTTATTTTTTAATGAAACAATTCAAGTATTAAATTATCTATTTTCTCTACCTGTTATAGAAGATGGAAGTTTCGAATATTTTGTAAAAGAATATTTCATTAAAAATAGTATGACCATCATAATTCGCCAACAACCAACGACCTGTCTTTTACTGTGTAATGAAAGTATCCCTGATTCAGAAAGTATTTTTATATTTAATAATATGGATAATACATGGAATGAAGCCGAACCAGAAGAGAAAAACGAAGTATTACTTAATAACGAGATACGAAATAAATGGATTATAAATAAAACAAACCTTAATAAAATAATTGGTTTTATAAGCCCTGATAATAAAAACAAAAATAAAGTCTTTAAAACAAAGAATACGACTGTTAATCGGAATAGCGGAGCAAGATGTGATGAAGCAGGTAAAGCAAAAACTATTAAATTATTAAATGATATCGTAGGTTATGAATGGCTTAATAAAGAAAATACTAAAAAATTAATTCAAGTTGATTTATGTATCTTAGAAGAAATATTCTTAAGATTTTTAAATAAAACTAACAAGGATAACAAAATATGGTTTTTAGATCCGAATATCGCAATATTTAATAAAATATAAAATTGAAATTAATTCGAGTTAAAAGATTATATGCATATAAATTATAAGAATGAAAGCAACACAACCCAAAAATAAAAGAAGAGAGCAGAAAATATTAAATGTTTATTCTAGATGTTTAATTACTCGGAATGTTGTTTTGCCAATAACAAATATCGGAAAAAATATAAATCAAACAATTGAAAACGTTATCACATCTAATTATGAGGGTATATGTTTAGTTGAGGGGTATATTAAAAGAGGGTCGACAAAGGTTGTATCATATTCCAGCGGATTAATAGAACGAGGAAATCATATTTCGTTTGAGGTTGTATTTGAATGCGAAGTATGTTTTCCTGTTGAGGGAACATTAATATCGTGTGTTGCTACAAATATTACTAAAGCAGGAATTAAAGCAGATAGCGCCGACGAATTACCGTCACCGATTGTTGTATTTATTGCGCGAGACCATCATTATAATGTTTCTCAATTTTCAAAAATTTCCGAAGGAACCAAATTTAATGCGAGAATTATCGGGCAAAGGTTTGAATTAAATGATAAATGTATTTCTGTAATTGCCGAATTGGTTCAACCCAAAGTATAAGTTATAATTATAATAATATAAAAACATAAGAAATATTAAATATAACATGAATATTAACGAAATCGATTATACCGAAGGAGAACTTAATTTTATTAGAGAAGTTATTGAATCTATGAATAAATTTAACCAAATTGAAGTTTTACGTATTTTACACAAGCATTCCATTACTTTAAATGAAAATAGATATGGTGTTCATATAAATCTGAGCGAATTAAAAAAAGAAATAATAGACGATTTACAAAATTATATTAATTATGTCAACACGCAAGAGATAACATTGCATCAGGTTGAAAAACAAAAAGAAACTTTTAAAAATATATACTTTACAAAAGATAATAAAGAAATAAAATAATAAATATTAATATGTATAATAGAACATCTTATAAGAAACAAAATAAGCATAATGCTCAACCGTTTGTGTCTCATCCAATAAATTATAATAATGTATTACTTGATTTACAAAATTTTATGTTAACCAGTAAAATTGTCGTAAACTCATTAAGTAATAGATTATTAACTGAAAATAAAAAAATTATTAAACCGTCACTGTCTGTATTTAAAACTCAAATTAAACCACCTCTTAAAATAGAAGAACCAAGTTTTTTTATACCAAAACAAACCGATTCTTTATTTGGTTGTTTTTATAAAATTATAAATAAAGATTTTTCTAATGAAAATATTACGTTTACATTAGAAAAAAATCTTAAAATCGAATATGTTGATAAATTGCGTAAAAATAAACCCCTTTTAAAAAAAAATAAATTTGCGTCTATTACACATATAGAAAACCAATTAGTTAATGAAAATAAAATCGACATTAATACTTTTTTAACATTATGTGTTCTTGAAAATATTAATATCCTGTATATTCATAATAAAAAATATTACGAGTTAATTAATACCGAGACCGATGGAGATACACATATTATTCATTTTTTAGATAAGCTTATTAAATACGGATATGAAGGGTATTGTTCAGACAAAATAACCCATTACAAATCCACTTTATTTAAGATGGATAATATAAACAAACCTTTAAAAGCAATTTCTTATTATAAAAGTCAAGATTTAATTGATATCTGTAATAAATTAGCAATTAACACAAAATCAGAGACAAATAAAAATAAACTAAAAAAGGATTTATACGAGCTAATAATTAAATCATTATAAAAAATTGAATAACAATTTAAAAATATGTATTATAATATATAATGATGAATAATAAAAATAAAAGAAATATAAATACTTCAGTCGAAGAAATGGGAAAAACTGAGTTTAATGAACCACCCACAGATGTATTTCAAGACGTTGATGCTGAAGACATCCCTAAAAAACAAAATAACGCAAAGGTTTTACCTCATGCTGTTCAATTTGAAAATATGGTAAATCAATATTATAATTTAAAACCTTATACTAACAACGGTTTAATTAATCCAGAATTAGAAGTTAGGTTTGGAACTAGAGGAATAAAACCCCTTAGTAAAATAGATTATGATGATGTAATTCAACTCTTAAAGCATCGAGGATTTTATACAAAATCTGATTTGGGTTATTATAGTTTACGCATTCAAAACGAGTATTTAGACGCAAAAACAGGAAATTTCAAAATGTCTCCTAATGTAAGAGCAGAAATTGAAGGAATTCATAATATTAAGGATTATTGTGAATATAACGATATTGAAAAAATCATAAAAACTAATTTAAGTAGCGTAAAATTTACCAAAAAATCTTTTGTTAAAGATACGAATGGCGAAATATTACGACCTGTAAATATGGATGATTTTAACTTTAGAGTTTCATTACAAAATGAAACGGTTACGAATGGACTTAATGGTGTAAACAAATATATTATTAAAAATTGGAAAAAAACGAAAAAAACATTTCGATACATTAATAGAGTTACATTTCAACATCCGGATTATCCGATTTTAGTTGATATTAGTATTGTAAAAAATTCATTAAAAGAAGGGAAAGTCTTTAAACTATTTAACAGCGCGGATGAATCCGGTGTATTTACGAATCCATCCTCATACGAGATTGAATTAGAAGTAAATAACGTTGCGGTTGGTCCCGGAACAAAATTTAATAATCATACTTCTATTTTAACTGAATTGAGAAATGTCATTAAACTAATTTTATCGGGATTACAACACACAAATTATCCGGTTTCTTATCCTGAACAAAACGACATTCTTAAATCATATATGATGCTCCTTCATAAATCCAATTATAATGCAGACAAAAGAATTTATAATAATGATTTCATTGGTCCTTCTTCATATACTTTACAAATAATGAATGTTGCCGAATTGCTTGAAAACTCAAACATTCCAAATATTCGAAATAATTACACAGTTACTGAAAAGGCCGACGGTGATAGACATTTATTATTCATTAATTCTAATGGACGTATTTATTTAATAAATTCAAATATGAATGTAATATTTACAGGAGCTATTACCAAAATCAAAGAATATTTTAATTCTTTAATTGACGGGGAACTCATTTTAAATGACTCAAATGGTGAATTTATAAACTTATTTGCTGCTTTCGATATTTATTACATAAATAATAATGACGTTAGAGCATATTCGTTTATGCCAGGAAGTCCTGAAAAAGACGTTTCCAAATGTAGATATCCATTATTAAAAAACTTAATAACAAAATTAAATCCCATATCCGTGGAACATCCAGAAAAAAATATGATGTCTCCTATTCGAATATCTGCCAAAAAGTTTTATCCAAGTAATCAAGAAAAAAATAATATTTTCGAGGCGTGTAATGAAGTTATAACCAAATGTAAAAATAACCTATTTGAATATAATACCGACGGATTGATATTTACACCTGCATTTATGGGTGTCGGTTCAGATAAAATCGGAAAAGCAGGTCCAATAACAAGAAATACGTGGGAACATTCATTTAAATGGAAACCTCCTGAATATAACACCATCGATTTCTTAGTTAGCACCGTAAAATCGAATAATGGAAACGACTTAATTACTCCTATTTATGAAGATGGACTTAATACAACCGCAAATACTCAACTTTCAGAATATAAACAAATCGTATTAATGTGCACTTTTATTAAAAAAAAACACGGGTATATGAATCCGTGTCAGGACGTAATCGATGATAATGTTACAGAATATTTAAATATTGAAGAAGACAATAATAATAAATCGGAATATAAAGCAGAACCCGTTCAATTTTACCCAACAAATCCTTATGACCCAACCGCAGGTCTGTGTAATATTATGTTAAAACCATTTAATAATACAAAAGAAATGATTTCTGAAGAAAATGACCTAATTACAGATAATATGATTGTTGAGTTTAGGTATGATTTAGATAAAGAACCAGGATGGAGATGGATTCCGTTACGTGTAAGATACGATAAAACTGCGGACTTTTTACAAAATAATTCTAATTTTGGTAATGCATACCACGTAGCCAACAGTAATTGGCAAACCATAAATAACCCAATTACAGAAGATATGATATGTACCGGTCTAAACATTCCAAACATGTTTGTAAATGACGATGTATATTATAATAGTGTAGTCGGGGTTTCCAAAACAAGAGCATTAAGAGATTTTCACAATTTATACGTAAAAAAAACACTAATAACAGCAGTTTCTAAAAAAGGGGATACTTTAATTGATTTTGCCTGTGGAAAAGCAGGTGATTTATCAAAGTGGATTAGTGCTAAATTATCATTTGTTTTTGGGATTGATATATCAAAAGACAATCTAGAAAATAAATTAGATGGTGCATGTGCTAGATATTTAAATAACCGCAAAAAAATTAAACATATGCCATATGCTTTATTTGTTAACGGAAATAGCGCTAACAATATTAAAAACGGAGACGCAATGTTAAACGATAAAGCAAAACAAATTACCAAAGCAGTTTTTGGTATTGGCGTAAAAGACGAGGAAAAATTAGGTAAAGGCGTATTTAGACAATTTGGGAAAGGACAAGAAGGATTTCAAGTTGCCTCCTGTCAATTCGCATTACACTACTTTTTCGAAAGTATTGAGACATTTAAAGGATTCTTAAAAAATGTTTCAGAATGTACCAAAACAGGCGGATATTTTATTGGCGCGTGTTATGACGGAGAAGTAATATTTAATACTCTAAAAAATAAAGCCCAAGGCGAAAGCATTCAAATCTTAGATGACGGTAAAAAAATATTAGAAATAGTTAAGGGTTATAACTTATCTACATTTGAAGATAATATTAGTTCTATTGGAAACAGAATTGACGTATATCAGGAATCAATCAATCAATTAATACCAGAATATTTAGTCAACCACGAATATTTAAATAGAGTTATGGTAAATTATGGATTCAGATTAATTGATAGAATTGAAGCCCAAGAATTAGGATTTCCTGAAGGTAGTGGTTTATTTAGCGAACTATATTTAAATATGGTTGATGAAGTTAAAAAAAATAAAAGGTTAGAAAATGAATACGGTGACGCATTAAAAATGAACGCATTCGAAAAAAGAATCTCCTTTTTAAATAGATACTTTATTTATAAAAAAATAGGGAATGTTAATGTTGAAAACGTTCAACTCGACTTAGACGGATATATTGATACTACAGACATCAAAGAAACAAAACAGGCCATACAAATCGCAAAAGAAGAGGTTACCAAATTAAAACCTAAAATTAAAAAATTAAATACCAAATTACTTTTAACTCCCGCAACTGAAGCAATCGATGAAGAAGAACTCGTTCAGTCACAACAATCAGTTGTTTTACCTGAACCTCCGATTGAAGAAATTAACCCTGAGGCGAAAACATCCATACCAGAGGCCACAATCATTAATAAAAAACCCAGAAAACAACGAGTTGTAAAAGACCCGAATGACGAAACCTTACCTAAAAACAAAACTAGAAAACAACGAATCGTAACAGAACTCAAGGAACCAAAAACCGAATCAACCATATAAAACATTAATCTTATTATATACATACATTTCCAAGACTTAAAAAATACATAATTACTATAATATTAACACTATGAGTTATTATATATTGCCTAAAAATTTTAATAAATGCGAGTTATCTCCCTTATTTAAAATTGAAAAAATACCAATTTATGCATCATACAGCACATATAATTATTACAATAAAGCAATTAAACAATTAATAAACATTTGCCTTGCTGAAAACAATAATACTTATGATACTATTTCAAAAATAGTTAATACTTATGAATATATTTTTTCGAAAATTCCAGAAGTTGATTTATCTATAAGTAAATTAAAACAAAAATCCGGGATTTTTTATGATTTTTTAGAAATATCAAGCATATCAAACATATTTGACAATCTTCATAATATAAATTCATTAATAATAAGTCAGAATTTTTTATCTGTTATCGATAGTATTCAAATGATAAAAAACGACAAAAATGACACCCATATAGGGTGTTTAAACTTACATAATACATCGACAAATTACCAATTACACAAATATAATTTAATCTTCTGTGAATTAGACAACGAATCATACAAAAATAACAATACTTATATTTTTGGATTAATTGATATCGTATTATTAATATTAAAATATCAACAGAATGACGGTGTTTCAATTATTAAAATATCGAACGTTTATCATAAACCCATTCTTGATATTTTATATATATTAACATACATCTTTAAAAAAGTGTATATAATAAAACCAAATACAAGCAATATATTTAGTTGTGATAAATACCTCGTTTGTAAAAAATTCACATATAACGAGGATTACCATAAGAAATTACTTGAAATATGCGAAAATAGATGCGATACTAAAAATATACATTCCATAATTACATCAGAACTTCCATATTATTTTATTAATAAAATAGATGATATGAATATAATTATCGGACAACAACAACTTGAAATTATCCACCACATTATAAACCTTCTTAAAAATAAGAACAAAAACGAAAAACTTGACATTTTGAAAAAAAATAATATTCAAAAATGTATATTTTGGTGCGAAAAACATAATATCCCATATAATAATATTTTTGAAAAGCCAAACACATTCTTATCTGCGTATCCATTCAATAAAATTAAGTAGAATAAGAACCAAATAACGAAAATAAATTTGGGGATTGTTTGCTTTCATTAACACTTTTTATTTGTGGTTGGTCCTTTTCGATATCGTTTAATTCATTCTCATCTGGTTCATTCTCATCTGGTTCATCCTCTCTATTCTCATATGCGTCATGCTTCTGCGTTTCATTCTCTTGAGGTTCTTTAGTATATTCATATGAGTCAACCTTATTTTTAGAACTACTTATGTTGGTGTGTAGTGTTGACAAATTGGCGTATTGTTTTTCTCTATCAGTTAATAAAAACATTTGTATGTGTTTTTTGGGGACAATATGTTTCTGCATTATTTTGGTGTATTCATCAAACATTTTATTACAAAAATCCTTTCCATCCATTGACCTGGAATCTTCATCTAAACTTAATTCTTTGAATATTGTTGCGTGTAAATCATTTAAGTCATGAGAACACGAAACACACGTATTTATTTTTTCGTTATATTTCATATACAACGCAGTCGATGATAATATTCCACAAGTAAGAGATAATACTGAATTTATTATTGATATATATTCCTGTTTAACGAATGGCTGTAAACCTAACGCAACAAACGAATTTAAACCGGATAATATTAAAATAGGAATATTAAAATGGGTATTTGTCGTTGTGTATTTTTTCACTTGTTTTCTATTAAATTCGCTATATTCTAAACATTGGGCCTTAAGTTTATGTAAAAATTCAACTTGATTTATTGTCCAATAATTCTGGGTTGACATTTATAAAATATAATTATAATTTATTATATTTTATATTAGTGTTGTAGTATACAGTTATTCATTATTTATAATTGTTCATTTATTTGTTAAAGTTAGTCAACTACTAATCATTAGTGTAGTTATCTTCATACAATTTGTAGTCAGGGGATAGGACAAAAAATGGAACACTTACCACTTGTTGTTGTTTTCGCTGTTTTAACAGCAGTTGTGTTTTCTACTGCTAATTTAAATGTTCTTAAACTGCTTTTTACCGAACCTTGTTGGGCAAACTGGGGGTTATTTTGTTTATAAATCACAACATTACACAGACTATTTGTTGACGGACACGGTCCGTTACTTACATTTGTAAATTGATTACATGTTGGTGAACACTTCGCATCATATGCATTTAATTGATAATCCGCAACTGAAATAAAATTAAATGCGCGTTGGTCATACGTTTGACACCTATTTTGTCTATATTGTTGTAAATTCGAAAAGTAATTATTTGTCAATGAACACGATGGAGAATATCCGTTTATTTTTATATTGGAACTTGTAGGTAAACAACGAACAACCGCTTTTTTCTGTGCGTTACAACAAAAATTTTGGGTTTGAGTTACTTCTTGTGGTTTTTCTGTTAAATTAGTTATAGGCATCCAATCTGAAATAATTCCAATTCCATTACAATTAATACATTCACTGTTTAAATTACTTATATTTGATGTCTCAGTTATTGTATTTTGGAAAATATTGTAATTTCCGGGCGTATCTATCATCTGCTTTATTAACGAACCACCCAATGAAGATTTAACGACTTGTCCTCCGGTTCCAGTTGGAGAAACGCCATTAATATTATTTTGAATTACTCGACCCTTTCTATACTGTTTAAGTGGTCTTGGTAATCCAAACCCGATATATGAATTATTGGTTGGGTCTTTATTTGTAAATGGTCGAATATTTCCTGCTGTAATTCCCGTTGGGTTGCTAAAAGTCCCGTTTCCTTTCCACGATTTATACCCACCTTGATTTGTATGATTATTATATGTCTGCATCCCTAACGGATAAAAAGCAGTTGACATTATATATTTATGTATTATTATAAAAAGTTATTGGAATAAACGTTTGAATCTTACCAATTACCTATTGTGTTATTTATATATTGTAGACAAATATTATTATACTGGTGGACATTTGTATTCTACCGGGTTCACCGTGATTTTACCGGGTTCTCCGTGATTTTACTAGAATTAACTATGGTTGCTTTTCCATAATCAGACACAGGAGGTATATAAGTATGACCATAATTGACTAACTTTCCAGTTCCATTAATTGTTAAGATTCCTGAGTCATCGATATAGATGTTACCAGTTGAATTATTTGTTAAAGTAGTATTTGAATTAAGTGTTAATGCACCTCCTGAATTATATATATTACCATTATTGGTTAAATAACTTAAACCACTAATTGCTAAGCTTCCTGAAGTTTTAATTGTTAAGGTTCCTGAATTGCTTAAATTAGATGAACTGCTAATTGTTAAGCTTCCTGAATTAATTATTAAATTTCCGGAATTGCTTAAGCTTCCTGAATTGCTAATTGATAAGCTTCCTGAATTGCTAATTGATAAGCTTCCTGAATTTGTGCTTGTGATTGATGATCTAATACGAAAACTTCCTGTGTTTTCAATTTGTCCATTTATGGTATTATTAATGGTTCCTATATCAGTTGAGTTCCCATTAACTATTCCTGTAATATTATTTGTAAACAAATAATAATTTGTAAAAGGACCAAGAAATCTAAATATATTTGAATTAGTTATGGTTCCATAATTATCAAGAGTATCGCCTGATTTAATAAAAAAAGTTCCTGAGTTAGTAATTGTTCCCGTCGATTTATTAATGATACTTCCTGTTGTTGTATTGTCGTTATTAAATGTTCCCGTATTTGAAAAATTATAATAATTTGTAAAAGTACCAAAAACCTTAAAATCTGATGTGTTGTTTTCAATACTTCCATAATTATTTATATTACCGGAACTTTCAGTTCTAAATGTGTTGTTATTTGTTATGGTTCCGTAATTATTCATTTGACCGCCATTTTCAGTTCTAAATGTCCCGTTATTTGTAATCGTTCCATAACTTGTAATTGTTCCATAGTTGAATAGGTTGTCACCACTATTAATTACTAATGTTTGTCCTGAAGGTATTAGTAATGTTTGACAACTTACAATAGTTGTATCTTCTGTTAAAACCCAATTAATATTATCCGTTGTTGTTGCAATAGTTGATAAAGATATTACAGGGCACGGGTCATGACACAATGCCGTGCACGTTCCGTTGTTTGTCGTTTCGCTAATGATTTTATTTGGAATATAAAAAATACTTGATACTCCATCACATCCGCCTTGAAAATATTTTGATTTTTGTAAATTTAATGAATGAATGTTTGCGTTATTTGTATTTATTGTTTCGACATTTAATCGAAGAATACGGTCACTACTTGAAACCGCACCTTGTGTTGAAAACTTATAATTGTTTGGTTTATATTGAGTTAGTTTACATCCTTGTGGATTTGTTAATGTATTATATGAACCATCTGTGTCTACAACTGGATTATCAATATCCAAATTAGGATTACAATTTCCAACATAAGTATTATTAATAGAAGATGGGTCTCCTGGTTTAGATGCGGAATTACCACTTGTTATATAATTAAATTGTTGTTGTTCGTATGTCTTACATCGATTATATAAATATTGTGAGGTGGTTGTATAATACTTTTTCTTAAGTTTTGTATTAGTTGGTCGTGTTCTTCTTAGTGCTTTCTTTTCATCATTACAACAAAAGGTGCTTGTTTGAGTGTTTGTTTCAGGTTTTTCTGTTAAATTTGTAATAGGCATCCAATTAGATATAACGCCAATTCCATGACAAGTATTACAATGTTCGTTTAAGTTAACAGTATTGGACGTTTCGTTTACTGTATTTGGAAAGATATTATATCCTCCTGGTATATCAATCATTTGTTTAATTAATGAACCTCCACTTGATGAGGAAACCCTATTATTATCGCCAATAGAACGACCCTTTCTATAATGCTTAATTGGGCGTGGTAATCCAAAGCCAACATTTGAATTATTCAAAGGGTCGTTATTTGTTAATGGTCTAATGTTACCAGCGGTAATTCCAACTGGATTGCTAAAAACTCCGGTTCCTTTCCAAGATATGTATCCTCCTTGATTAGTATGATTGTTATATGATTTCATTCCTAATGGGTAAAAAGCGGACGACATTTATATTATTGTGTTATAATAAAAAAATAAATAAAAGTATTATATAATAATGTATTTATATATTGCGTTCCTAACAAAAATATTAATTATATGTTTTGGTATATTAATTATATATCAAGTATTTTTAGCACATTTTAGATTTAAAGAAGGACTTGAACAACAACAACCACAATATAAAGATTATGATTTTAATAACCCAAATAACGCATTCATACTTTCACAACAAAATGCTGGAAATATCGCTTTTTTAAAAAGCCAAATTGATTCTTTAATTCCTCTCCAAAAACAAGTTTCTGATATTAGTGGAAACTTAATTTCATTATCCGACCAAGTGAACGAAATAGTGTTACAACAAACCAATTATGCAAAACAAAATTTACCAAGTAGTCCCCCAGAGATTTCTGGAACAAGTTTTGAAGATTCGGAACCCGATACTAATGTTTAATTACATCTGACGAAAAGAAAAAAATTATATATTATATATAAATGTCATCCAACTTATTCCAAGATGTCTTAAAAGATGCTAACGGTGTTCAGACAAAACTTATTGGACCAGATTATCCGTATTATAAAAATATAAAATCACCATCACAAATTGGTATGAGTTCTGACGGCAATTTAGCCGCATTAGGACGAGATGTTAACGGATTAATCTCATATGTTGAGTTGCTTGTTTCTGGAGGAGGAAAAGCGTCAGCAACAGGTAAACCATTAGGAAATAAGTTTTTTTTAAAAACAGGGGCCAAGTGTATGGATACCACAACAAATACGTCTGTTGATAGATATATTTATATTAATAATGTTCCACAAGGTAACATTCCTATTGTATCCTCTGGAATGGGGGTTAATTTTAGCGAATTTAAAGGATTAATACCTGGAACTATTAGCGATTTAAATGTGTTAAATCCATACTCAATCATGACATCTTTTTTGTCTGGTTCTAATCCTAAATGTCAACAGATAACGATGCAGACAATCGACATAAATAATAATGTTTCAAACGAAACACATTATGTAACCACAGTTGATATTCAAAATATGGACCCGTGTAGTTTTTCAAATAAAAAAAATCCAATCACAGGTGCTTCTTGTAAAGAAGCGTTTGTTCCTGAAGAACCAGGAATAACAATTCCTAAAGATACGATTACCCAGTTATATTTTGCGAGTTTATCCGCTTTAATTATATATTTAATTTATAAAATTATGACAAAGAAAAAATAACTATCGTTTTCTCGTTAAACCTCCTTTCCTTTTATACGGAGTTTTACACCTTTTTACAATTCAACTCACAAAATTGAGTTTATTATAATAGCATAAGTCGTTATCTATAAATATATGCTTATTTTTATTTTTATTGTAGCATTCAACAATATATAAACCATCTGCTATATATTTATGTAATTCCCATCTTACGTTTTTACATAATTTATAAGGTATTATAACCATAGCAGTATCAATCTTACAAACCTTTATATTATTACCTTTGATTCCGTTGTATTGATTAAATGTATACATTTTATCATTATCAATAATATTCAATAATTTATACATATTTTGATTGAATATATTGTCGTCATCTAAATAATATAATAAAGTATCTGGATTTGTAATTTTAGTTAATGCATAGCTTCTTTGTGGATTTCCTGATATACCAGGACCTTTAAATACATATTCTTTAATTTTATTATTTTCTTGATTTTCAAATATTTTTGGATTTTTAATTATTTTACTACCATCATATACAATAATCCACTCTTCTATATATTCAAAATTAAGACTTTTTTTAATTGTTAATAAATTGTTAACTCTATATGATGGTGTTATTACTGTTAATTTATTTGTATTTTTAAAAATTGGTTCACCTCCGCCTTTTATTAAAACAAATAATTTATCATTATTCCATCCTATTGAGTTTTTATTATTATGGTCTAATTCTACAAAATAATAATCTTGAAAGTGTTGTAATATAGGGGTTAAACGATTTATATAATTATTTTCATTATACGATTTAAATATATCTTCGATAATTAATATTCCTCCTGGTTTTAAATATTTGTAGACATTTTCAATAACTCGTATTTGGTCTTCAAATTGATGTGTAGTATCTTCAATTATTATATCATACAATACATTTAAATTATTAAATGCATTAACAATACTTTCTTTATTTGTTACATCTATATTAGCAAGTGTTAATTGTTCATTGTTAAAATTTTGTTTAAACTTATTAATTAATTCATTGTTATATTCAAATCCGTATATTTCTGCATTTTTAAAGTATTCCCGCCACATAAGCAATGAAGCACCATCTAATATTCCTAATTCTGCTATTTTCAAATATTCTTCTTTTCTATTTCTAAATAATCCATCATAAAATAATGTATATGGGTGACAGTGTCTACAATTAGTTACATTATTTCTTTGCGATGATTTATCAGTATCATATTTTTGTCCAATTTTACATAATTCAGATGAATTATTTAGGTAGTTAATTTTTAGAGTTGTCATATATATTATAATTTGTTATAATATATTTGTATATAACTCGTTATTTGCTGGTTTACGTTGGCGTTTACCCCCGGTTGTTGAATTCCAATATTTTTGTTTTAAAGAGAGTGATTTGTTTTTAATAGTATTATAAGTGCTTGTTGTTGTATCTTTTATTGTGTTATAAATCTGTTTTAAATAACTCGGTCCTTTAATTTCACTAGTCATATAATATAATTAAATATAAAATTATATTATATTGTTGTCACCCTTTAATATGTGCTTCTAACCAAGGACCCCCACGCACAACACTGACCGTTTGACAAACTGGTGTTGTAAATAGACCCTTTTTTTGCCGGAGCAGTACACCCACCAGACCTTGCCCTTCGAATTGAACTTCTAACACCACTTGGATAGTAATTTTTTGTTGTTAGTGGTGCGTTTTCAGGTAGTCCGACTTTATATGATGATTTACCAACTGCTAAAGCTTTTTTACGAGACAAGTATAGAGATGAATCTTGCGGAGGTATATAGTTAACATTCGTGGATACAGGACGATGGATTTGGGTTGAATACGAATAAAATGATGTGCTATTATTTGGTTTATTTATTTGGGTCATTTTATTTAAACTAAATGCTTGTGTATATTGTTTTCTCGAATTAACAAATTGGTCCGTATTAATGGGTTCTTGGGATGGATAAAAAAAAGGAGGATTTGGAGTTGCACAAGTTAAAACACCATAATTATGACGAGGCAACACATTTGGTTGTTGTGATGTGTTTAATGGTCCATATACAGGAGTAACTATTATATCGTCAAATTGTGTCATTCTTATAATATATAATTATAATATATTATAGTAAATGCGAATTAATATATACGAACTGCTCTAAATGAAACTTGGTTCCCACTATTATTATTTCCACCATTAGATATATCATTATAGTTTTTATTTGTTGCCTGTTGTTTTAAAAAGGTTGTATAGTTTGAACTATCATACACATATTTTACGTTACATGTTGATGGTGGAATTCCTGAACCATCACACTTACTTTTAATAGAACCAATCTGTCCTTTTATTCCAAAAAGACCAGGACGACTTTGGGATGCTTGACTTGGACCTCCACACGAATACGCTACTCGACTCAATACATCACCTGAGTTCGTAACAGCTCTAAAAGGAGTAACTGCTTTTGTTGTTTTCGAATATTTAGTATTCCACGCATTCCTTAAAGTAAATCTTACATTTTCGCAATTTTCATAACTTTTGTCAACATCTCCTGTTGCGGGAGGCATAATTCCACGAATTACCGACATTTATATAATACATCTATAAAAAATGTTAATAATACACTTCTAAAATAATATTTATTTATATATATGATTAAATATTTGTTAACTTCAATTATTTTTGTAATTTTAGACGGTCTATATATTAATTTTTTTAAGGACTATTTCAATAGACAAATTAAAAGTGTTCAAGGTTCAGATATACAAATTAATATTATTGCATCAGGAATTGTCTACATATTTTTAATATTTGGATTAAGTTATTTTATTATTCAAAAAAATAGAAGTGTCAAAGATGCGTTTATTTTAGGGTTAGTTATTTATGCTGTCTACGACTTCACTAACGTAGCTTTATTAAAAAATTGGAAAGTATCTACTGCTATTTTAGACACTTTATGGGGAGGTATTTTATTTGGTTCAACCACGTTTTTTGTGAATAAAATCACACATATGTTTTAATTATTTTTTATTAAGTTATTTCTAAACTATTCTATTTTACTTATTCTACTCATATTCTAATTTATACCATTACATTATCAATTTGTTATTTAATGCTCGGTTATAATACGCGGTGCAACATTCATAGTTATTAATTCTTGAAATAATAATTTACAAGAATAAGGAATTTCGACATACGCAAAATCGGTTCTGTTATCACACGTCTTACATAAATGTATATTTAGTTCATTATTATATGAGGCAATTAATCCGCATTTTTTACAAACATGAACAGAATATTTATCCGACGCATCATACAATCGTCCACGTGTAAATCTTGCGGCTCCGTGTGAAACCATACAATTATGTGCCACAACTCCATCTGCTAAAAACGAATGGACTTTATCAACACTTATATCATACACTTTATGAACTCCGGCAGGAAGTATTGATATTACTTTTAAATTCATGGTTGGCAAACATAACTTACTTCGGTTTACACCATATTTTGAATTTTCTTCTTCATCAGTAGTTATTTCTTCTGTCTCTTCAATATCTTCTATATTAACGTTGTTTTCATTAGGTGTTTCATTTAGGTTCTCGTCATATTCGTTATCAAATATAATTTCTTTATTATTTTCGTAATATGGTTTTGATTCATCTTTTAAAAACCAACTTAATGCTCCAATACTTTCTAAATATTGTTCGGCAGTCGGAAACGATTTTGATGTAAATTTCCCAAAGGTTGTGCCTTTTATTAAATGGTCTGTAATATCATGAGTTGAAGGTATTGCGTATTCATGTAATAACCCCTCTCTTGTTTTTAATTCATCAACTGCTTGAATAATTGCTTTTTTTGTATGAACAATTTTATTTGGATTTATCCTTTTTATTTCTGTAAATTTAGTTATTTCATCAACTCGATTTACTAACCAATTATGTTGTCTAGTAACTTCATTACGTAATCGTTTATATGATACGCCTCCTTCAAGTCTTTGAGATTTGTGGCAACAATACCTAAAACCTATTTTTTCATAAAACGGGATTAATTCGTCCATATCTAAATGTAATGTTAATTGATGATTACCATCTGTTTTATTTTCACCTAATTTAATATTTTTTTTTTTAGAACTAGTCGTTTCTTTAAAATTTTGTATGGTGATTTTATGAATTCCACATTTATTTAATAAGTGTTTTATATTTTCTATCATAGTTGTCAATGAACCCAAATGTTCGAAAGTCTTCGATTGTGAAAATGATATTGATGTTATATTATCTCTTTTACCACGATGTAATGATAAAGAACAAGTATGTCCATCTGCTCCAAATAATCCTCCTAAAAACTCACGAATAATCGGTCTAGGACACATCTCATCTAAAATAAATTCTGGAAGTTCAGCAGGTTGAGTTATTTTTCTTCCAATTATGATTCCTTTTAATTTTAGTATAATTTTCATAAATGATTGGGGTATTGAAATATAATAATAATTGGGTGTTTTAAACTTGGTTTGACCTATATGACAAAACATTCTTAAATCAATTAATAATGTGTTGACATCTAACATATGTCCTAAATATATCACTCCTCTTACCACGTTATCTCGTTTATCATATGAAATCGAACCATCCGCAATTAAATAACCAATTATTCTTGCAAAAGCAAGAGTTCGTAAATAATGTTTTGGTGTTTGTGTCTGTAATTTTATAACATCAAGGTCAAGGTTCCACCCATCACATTCTTTAATTTCTTCTTCAATCTCCATTAATGGATAATTAATACCACATTTTACTCTTGTTTCACTATTAATTAATAAATCCTTTACTTTTACCCATTCATTTTCTGAAGTTAAAATTGGATGGTCTTCCGTGCATATTATTTTATGTCCGTCTTCTAATGTAACTGATACACATTCACGTTCCCCTTTATACATAAAATCGGTTTGTCTTGCTTTTACAATACCGTTGTGGTTTTCACTCCAACCCATTACATCCCAATTATATTTTTCCATAGTTTCAATTTTTATACTTAACCCATTATTTATGGAGATATGGGTGGTGTCTTTAAAGCAATCACGTTCCATTTCCCCAAATCGCAACCCACCATCACGACTGCGACCTTCAGCAGGTTGTCTTGTAAGGTTAACCATCGGTCCAATAGAACGACTGTGTGTTTTATCATTAACCATATGTTTTAAACGCTGGTAAAATACAGGTCCCATAAATACGCTACATTCGTGTTGTTCTCCAGTTAAACCATTACATAATAGTTCGTTTCCATTAGATTCATAACCTAACTTCAACAATTCATCACAAATATCTTTAACACTTAATTGTCCGAATGGGGTTCCATCTCCGAATAATCCGAGTTCTAAAAGAACCTTACCAAGTATGGTTTCTTTTAATTGTCCGATTGTCATACGAGATGGAATTGCGTGAGGGTTGATAATAATATCAGGTTTTAAACCGTTTTTAGTAAATGGCATGTCACATTCTGGAATAATATTTCCGATAGTTCCTTTTTGTCCGTGACGACTTGAAAACTTGTCTCCAATAACAGGTTTTCTAAATGTTCTTAATCTAACCTTTGCAAAATTATACCCTTCCCCATTTCGGTCAATATAATTTTTATCGATAAACGTTTCTTCAGTAGTTTTGAATATTTTACTATGGTCTTCGAATTTAACTATTTTAGTATGGTCGTTACGATTTTCTTTAATGGGAGTTACTTTCGCAATAATTATATCACGATTTTCAACAATTGTATTTTCTGGAATAACACCTTTATTGTTGACCTTGTTGTAATTGCCCATTTTAATTCCTTTTGTTTTAGAAATATCTGGTTTACATCTAATTTCTTCATCACCATTAATTTTTTGTTTATCTTCGTCTTTCTCAGTATGATAAATCGTAGTTACGAATAATCCTCTATCAATCGAACCTTTATTAAACAATATAGAGTCTTCTTGATTATATCCTGTATGTGTCATAATTGCCACAATTACATTAGTTCCAGAAGGGATTTTATTTAATTGAATTAAATTCATCAATCTTGTGTCGACTAATGGTCTTGCTGGGTAATTTAACACATACGCGGTTTTATCCATTCTTGTTTCATAATTAGTTGCATATACACCCATCGCTTGTTTTCCTTGCGCACACTGATACGTATTGCGAGGCGATTGATTGTTTTCCGGGAACGGAATACAAGACGCTAAAATTCCAAAAATAGTGCTTGGGTGAATTTCACAATGAGTGTATTTTAAGATTTGTTCCGGTGAGTAATTAATTATATCTTTAGGTTTTGTGGCTATTAATGATAACGATTGCTCTTCTGGGTCAATATACTCAATTACGGATTCAGGTAAACTAGTGCTAGTTAGTAAATTATCCCAAATAAGCT
>Ga0194044_10000166_pt1 | contig 28876 bp, 21 predicted proteins | sample JunL4417m_MetaG_FD_155460 | JGI IMG/M metagenome (GOLD analysis project Ga0194044, IMG submission 155460) | Anoxic zone freshwater microbial communities from boreal shield lake in IISD Experimental Lakes Area, Ontario, Canada - Jun2016-L442-17m | ecosystem: Environmental > Aquatic > Freshwater...
CCGTAGGAAAGAACAACTTCTCCTGTCCTGGGACATCTAATTTTAAGATCATTTTCCGCAAGAATAAAGTCAACCTCAGGGACCTCAACAATTCCATTGAATCTTATTCCCAGCGGCAAATCTTTGTCGACTCGCTCCGTTCTGTTTTTCTGAAAAGAATCCTTAAACTGGTCGGCTTTATTAAGTCCGATCCGTTTCAGTAAGCTCCAAGCACCTGACATTTGACCTCCGGTTCTTTGCTCCAGCCTCACTCGTCGTATAGAGAAACACTAGATCTTAACCCTAAGGATATCAAGTGTCTCTAGTTCGGCTGAACTACGGCTCAGTTGATACCATTTACAAAACGCTGTATTTCGGGTTTTGTTTCCATAACAGCCAACGAGAGAGCATCCATAGACTCTGTTCCGTGATTCGCAGCCCACTCGTTACGAAGAACAACGACAGCTTCGACGGCCAGTGTCTCCACATCGGTCTTGAATATCCATCCTTTCTGAAGATGGGGGTAAACATTCGAAGGGATTTGAACAAATCTGTATATTGCGTTGCCTTGCCCGTCCAACTTGTCGACCAGCTTTCGATCATCGACAGCCACGAGGCGTAGGTTACCGGATTTCTTGGCCCTCTCTTCAGCTTTCTTCAGAAAGTCGCTGTTCAGCCCCCCGACGAAAAGCATCAGAGCATTGGGATTGTTCTGAACCTGGTCCAGAGACGTTGAATAGTCTTCGTATTTGATCGGGATTTTTCTGTAACGTTCGTCCTGTTCACACAAAGCCTCCCACGTCATCGCAGTCCCTGATCCTTTAGGCCCAATATAAATAACATTTTTGGAAGGATCTATGTCCTTCACCGATTTTATTCCACCTCTGCGGTTTGCAATCAACTGGACATATTCGATGTACAGTGTGGCCTGTTCTGTGACCAATTCTTTGCCGGGTAATTTCTTTTCTCTCATAGCCAACAGATCTGATTGGATAAGGGCCAGATCCGCCTGTCCAGCCGAAAGAAGCCTGAGGTTTTCAAGTGAACCTGATGTGGTTATGATCTTGACACTCAAACCCGATGCAACCTTCTCAAACATATGAGCGAATTTGTCATACAATCCGCCTACCTGTCCAGCGGCAACCCTAAGCAGGGGTTTTTCTGGCTTCTTTGATGCAAAGATTTCGGTCGCCAAGGCCGCTTCAGGCGGGACACCCGGCGGGAGATATCCAGGGTTCTTGGGAGTTCCTTCCATGCCCTTTATTTGCTTGTCCATCTCCGCCAACTTTGCCTTAAGCTCTACATTGTCCTTGGCCTGGCTCTCGACATCTTGTCGCCATTTCTGGAACCCAGGATCGTTTTCATGATGATAGGCCGTCGCGGCAACATTCTTATTCGACATGTGATCCAGCATCCAAAACAGGAATATGCTATTGAAGAGCCCGAAGCTGGGTGAGGAATTGAATGCGTTCTGAGGAGGCTGATATCCCTGCGCCCTGTAATAGTTGTCCCGGCGATCATAGTGAGTTCCGTAATCAAATCCTGAGTATACCTTTGCTTTCCCGTTCAAGGGACTGGATTCGGCTCCTTCGACCTTGTACTCAGGGTTCTTGAATTTTGAGTTCTCTGATTTATATTTTTCAAGTGATTGCTGGGCTTTTAGTTTTCTTTCCTGGAGTATTGCTCCCTTATCGAACTTAGATCCCCCGTCAAACATTTCTTTCGCTGAAGAAGACGCAGTAGGCTTTGAGTATCCGCCGGAAGTCTTACTCGGAGTCTGACTCGTATCCTTTAGGGTCGATTTTGTATCCAAAGAAGGCTTGGTATAACCTGACGAAGTGGGCTTTGTTTCAGTTGAAGGTTTCGAGTAGCCTGAAGATGGCTGTTCCTTGAACTGTGGTTTGGAGAATCCTGACGAGGGGGAAGTTTTATCCAGAGATGGCTTTGAGTAACCAGAGGAAGACTTCTGATCACTGCCAAAAAAACCCCCACCGTTCCTGTTCCAGGTACCTTGTGTATTAGACGACCATGACGAACTCTTGCTGTAGCCACCACTCGAATGGGATCCCCCTCGGGACCCGGCCTCGAGTCGTTTGTCAAAAATAGTCGAATTACTAAGTATTATAAGAGCCGACAACGATAGGGACAGGAGAAAGCGCGTTGCTGTCATGAGGGTCCGAACCTCCGGGAAGCTCTAATCCTTGAATGCTTTCTTACATGCCGTGACTTTGGTGTCAACAGCCCTTGTCGGGGGAGCGAATGGAATAGGCCGACAGGTGATGATTTCTTAAGCTGGGACTGCTTCCTGGGACAGATAGGGTGAAAACTCACGCCTGAGTTTCGTGAGTGCCCTGGTCTCCAATTGACGAACTCGCTCCCGGCTGGTGCCAAAATGCTCACCGAGCTTCTGGAGAGTCCATGGCGACTCCTCCATAAATCTTTTCTTTATGATAAACCGTTCGCGTTGATCCAGCTTTTTCAATGCTCTTCTCGTTGCGGTCTTCAACTCTTTCGAGGTCTCGTGCTCGATGAGTAATTCCTCCTGGTCCGGGCCGAGGTCTTCGAGAAGTTCTATTGCCGTAAGATCTCTATCTTCCCCTACGGTTTCGTTAAGAAACCTGTCACGAGCCCTAACTCGGGCTTCTACCTCGATCACATCGTCGGTACTCACCTTGAGTTCACTCGCGAGTTCCCCGATACGTGTGTCTCGAGAGTCTTGATCCAAGTGCTCACCGATGTCACCGATTCGGAAGAAAAGTTTTCTTTGGGCCTGGGTCGTCCCAAGCTTGACTAAGCTCCAGGATTTCAAAATGAAATTTTTGATATAGGCCTTGATCCACCATATTGCGAAGGACACCAACCGGTAACCCTTGTGCGGATCGAACCTCTTGACGGCTTTCATGAGACCGATCGTTCCCTCTTGAATCAGGTCCTGCATCGGCAACATGTAGTATTTGTACTTGTATGCAATTTTTACCACGAAAGGCAAATGCGAGACCACTAATTCATGAGCAGCCTCTACATCGCCCGTCTCACTATATTTTATTGCGACTTCAAATTCCCGCTCTGCTGACAGAGGTTTTATCGATCTGATCTGAGCCAGAAAAATGTCCAGATTGTTTGAAAGAACCGGATAATTCATTCGCACTCCCATGAATCATAAGAGGATTCTGCTTATGCTCCCAATGCGCATATCTCTTTTCTTTAATTCAGACATACCCGCAGTTTTATAATCACTCAATCGAGAGGTGTCAACCCCGCCCATCTTCGAATCTTTTCGCATACGCAAGTCTATTGTCCCCTGAAAGAAGAAAATGTTCGCGGCTCAAGCGATTTTTTTTGTTCGCAGTTCCCTCTAGTCGATGTAATGAAGGAACAGTTTCGACTCAAGTCGGCACATAACACTGGATTTTACCTTCACTAACGGAGTATAACAAGTTGCTTACGGAGGTTGTCATGAATGATGGAAAGTTATCTTACGGGAAAATCATCGATGATGTCGAGAATAGGATCTTGTCTGGAGGGAGAATCTTACGCTCTGAAGCGGAAATTCTTCTCAATATTCCTGACGATTATTTTATGCGCCTTGCTGCTGCAGCCGACCGGATAAGAATACATTTCAAGGGGCATCAATTTGATGCTTGCAGCCTGATAAACGCACGCTCGGGACGCTGCTCCGAGGACTGCTCTTTCTGTGCACAGTCAGCCCGACACAAATCAGATTGTGAGACTTACGAGCTGCGTTCCGGAAGTGAGATTCTTTCTGCAGCCCAGGCAGCCCATGACGCGGGTGCTTCCAGGTTCTGCACGGTTACGAGCGGCGGAGCCTTGTCTTCGGAAGATTTCGACGCCCTGGTGGAATCACTGGAAAAGGTCAAAGCAGAGGTTGACATTGCTCTCGATGCGTCGCTCGGCTTCTTGGATGAGCAAAGAGCCTCCAGGCTCCGTGCAGCGGGTGTCAGCAGGTACAACCATAACTTGGAAACTTCTCGAGGACATTACCCTAAGATTTGCACCACCCACACCTTCGATCAGAGAGTCTCCACTGTGAAAACGGCACTGGGAAAGGGATTTTCAGCTTGCAGCGGTGGAATAATCGGCCTGGGAGAGACTCCGTCCCAGAGGCTGGATCTGGCATTTAACCTCTTAGAATTAGGAGTAGATTGTGTTCCGGTAAATATTCTTAACCCGCGTCCGGGAACTCCGCTCGCAGGAATGTCTCCACCGCAACCTATCGAAATCATGAAAACTCTTGCGCTCTTTAGGCTTATACTCCCCGGAGCCACGATTAAGATTGCCGGAGGCCGGGAACGGAACCTGGGTGACTTTCAAGGAATGGCCTTGCGAGCAGGCGCCAATGGTATGATCATCGGGGGTTACCTTACCACCGGAGGCCGAGCGTGGGAAGATGACATCAATATGATCAGGCTGGCCGGTTTTGAACTTCAAAAGTGCTCATAACCCCTTGATCGAAGTCCAACTGAATACAGGATAGATTTATCAAAGGCTGTTCGGATTGAAGGGAGTGCAACTACTTCCTGTCAAACATCAAGCAGCCTTGAGTATCTCCCGGTCGTAAAGGTCATTCTCTTCTTTGAGGGAAATTCAATAAAGGCGGCCTCTTTCTGATTTCCTGCGAAATTTCCAGAAGTCTTTCCGAGCCTTGTTAATGTAGACTGTTGTGCTATAACTGTATCCATAACCGGTCCTCCTTGGCATACATGTCTTCCAAGCGCTAGTGATGCAGATGGTCTGGCCAATCGTGAGCATCTTCCTGATCCGCTGGATGTGGAAACGGCCAGTGATGGAAATTTCATCAGAATTGTAGATCGCTTGGGCCTCGATTTCTATGTTAACGGCCTGCGCATGACTGACGAATTCATGGTAGTTCCTAATTTGTCTGAATCCGTCATTATTGGAGCTACTAAACTGCAAAAGTGGAAGATCAAGCTTGATTTTGAACATGACACCATAATTATAGACCCCCGTGTCGCCAAACTCAAGCTCTTGTAATGAGTGACCAAAACAGAATTCCTGCGGCACAACGTGGGGCAATAGTGGGATCGTTCGTCTCTTACGATCATTGCTAAACCCGTGTGTCTACCCCAATATTAGATCTACCTAAAATCTTGAACATTAGGACTACATCAATCGGCTTCACCTCCGCATTGCTCTTCCAGGCTTTCTCATATACAACATTCAAGCTTGGCAATGATCAGACTCCGGTCTGTTGACATCAACGGAGATTGGGATGACTTTTGTGAATTACATAGGAAGATGGAAAAAAATTATCTCTACCCGGGGAATCCCCCAATCTCTCTAGCTTTACGACATCGAATTGAAAAGGGCAGCCTGAAACTCTCTGACAAAAAGTAGTTGCACCCTTCTGGGAGGGCGATGCACTTGACTTTTTTGAAGGAAAAGGATAAACACCCTAATCTGATTGTGGAAAAAATTCAGGAGACACTTGACGTTGTCGGAATCTTCTCCAAAGTCCAAGAAAACCGTTCCTTCATCCCTCACCGAAGTCAGGGTCGGTAAGGTTCAGGAACTGCTCGATCTGGGAATCCCCCCTTACGCGACAGGTTTCGTGCCGGATTTCTTCTCTGAGGAATTCAGACAAAGATTCGGTCACTTGACGACCTCCGATGCGTCGGGAGAACTGGTTCGCATGGCAGGGCGCATAATGGCTCTGCGCATCTTGGGGAAGGCCACATTCTTACGTCTCAGCGATGCCTCAGGTGACTTTCAGGTGTACCTGGCTCGGGACACAGTAGGTGTCGAAACTTACAAGTTGGTGAAGAAATTGGACGTAGGAGACATTATCGGGGTGGAAGGCCATCCTTTTGTCACCCGCTCAGGCGAGTTGAGCCTCCTGACGGACAAATTCACCATTTTAACAAAGTCTCTCAGGCCTCTTCCCGAAAAATGGCACGGTCTTACTGACGTAGAAACCAGGTACAGGCAACGCTATCTCGATCTCATCGTTAACCGCAGATCCAGAGACATTGTAGTGATCAGAAGTCGTATCATATCCTATCTAAGACAATTTTTAACGGAGCGAAATTTCCTGGAAGTAGAAACTCCCATGATGCAGGCCATCCCCGGAGGCGCTACTGCCAAACCCTTTGAGACGTTCCATCATGCGCTGAGCCGGCGACTCTACTTAAGGGTTGCACCGGAATTATATCTGAAACGTCTCCTGGTTGGCGGCTTTGTCAGGGTTTTCGAAATAAACCGTAATTTCCGGAACGAGGGAATATCTACTCAGCACAATCCTGAGTTCACCATGTTGGAGTTCTACAAAGCATTCAGTACGTACGAAGACTTGATGACAATGACTGAGGAAATGCTTTCCGGTCTGGCTTATGATATTTTTGGAGGATTCAAGTTTTCTTACGGCGAAACAGCGGTAGATCTGACCCCCCCTTGGCCGAGGATGACAGTCCGTGAGGCCTTGTTGCGCTACGGCGGCTTCAGGCCGGACCAGATCGATGATCGTAACTCAGTATTCATCAAGGCTGTCGAGACTGGTTTGGATGTGGGGAAAGACGACTCGCTCGGCAAGCTCTGGATGGCGCTCTTTGACGTGGCGGTTGAAGAAAAACTGTGGGGCCCTATTTTCATTCACAGGTATCCGGTGGAAGTTTCCCCCCTGGCCAGGCGCAATGATGAAGATCCTACGGTAACGGATCGCTTCGAGCTTTACATTTGCGGGAGGGAAATGGCCAATGCCTTTACGGAACTCACCGACCCAATTGATCAGAGGAGCCGTTTCGAGGATCAGGTTCAAGCAAGGGCTTCCGGAGATGAAGAGGCCCATTTTTTAGACGAGGATTTTTTGAGAGCGTTGGAATATGGGATGCCCCCCGCGGCTGGTGAAGGCATCGGGATAGACAGGTTAGTGATGCTGCTGACTGACTCCCAGTCGATTCGAGAGGTGATTCTGTTTCCTCACATGAGACCTGAAAAAGGGAGCGGATGAAGTTACCCTTCGAAATAAGAGTCGGCCTTCGCTACATGAAGGCCAAGAGAAAGCAGGCCTTTATTTCCATAATTAGCGCGTTCAGCGTACTTGGAGTCATGCTGGGAGTCATGACTCTCATCATTGTCCTGGGAGTAATGAACGGTTTCGAAAAAGATCTTAAGGAAAAAATCCTCGGCACCGTCTCACACCTTGTAGTGCTGAACCATTCCACCAGAACAGTAACGGGGTGGCCCCAATTAATTGACAGGATTAACGTTCTTGACGGAATCAAGGCCGTGACGCCGTACATATACGGACAGGCGATGTTGTCCGCCCATGGCAAAGTCCGGGGTGTCATTGTCCGCGGTATAGACGTCGCTACAGCCGGCAACGTTATCTATCTTCCCAGGTACCTCCAAAGCGGTTCTCTTCAAGACTTGGCGGTGCTCACAGATACACTGCCCGGCATCATTGTTGGGAAGGAACTGACCGTATCTAATTCTCTTCGTGAAGGGGATGTGGTTCAGCTCATCTCACCCCAGGGAAAGAGGACTCCTGTCGGCGCAGTGCCAAAGGTACAGAATTTCAGGATAGCCGGAATCTTCAAGTCTGGAATGTACGAATTCGACGCGAACTTCGTTTACATGGAATTGGCCCAGGCCCAGAAATTCTTTGAGATGGGCGATGGGGTCACCGGCATTGAAGTGGCTCTAAACGATATTTACTATGCACCCAAGCTGGGCACGCGGATCGAGGCATCTCTGGGAAGTCCCTTCTGGACCAGAACATGGAAAGATATGTACAGAAATCTTTTCAGTGCCCTTAAGCTTGAAAAAATAGCGATGTTTATAATTCTGACCTTCATAGTACTCGTAGCGGCGTTTAATATAATTATTTCTCTGATCATGTTGGTGATGGAAAAGAGTCGGGACATTGCAATCTTGAAAGCTCTTGGGGCTACCTCGGAACGCATCATGAGGATCTTCATAGTTCAGGGGATGTTTGTCGGAATTGTGGGCACATTTCTGGGAGCTTTGGCCGGATTAGCCGGATCCGCCATTCTTGCAAGATATCCACTCATTGAGCTTCCCGAGGAAATCTATACCATATCCCAGTTGCCCGTATCGATCGAACCCTGGGACGTGCTGATTATATGTGCCGTAGCACTGACCATATGTTTCCTGGCAACACTCTATCCGTCCTTGCGTGCAGCCCGATTGGAGCCTGTGGAGGCTCTCCGTTATGAGTGAGCCTTTTATTTACCAGGTTACAGATCTTTGGAAAACCTACTCCAACGGAGCCAGAAACGTTGAAGTCTTGCGGGGAGTAAATTTCTCGGTCCGGTCTGGACAGAGCGTCGCTGTGACTGGTCCCTCCGGTGTGGGCAAGACCACCCTGCTTCATATACTCGGATTATTGGATTTGCCGTTAAGCGGAACTCTCATCTTGGACTCAATGAACGTTGGCGACCTTGGTGACGCGGATCGTGCCCGAGTTCGGAACAAGCGCATAGGATTCGTCTTTCAGTTTTTTCAGTTGTTGCCGGAATTCTCAGCTCTGGAAAACGTTATCATGCCGGGATTGATCGCCGGAGAAAAATGGAAGGACATCAGGGAAAGGTCTTTGGGATTACTTCAAGCTGTAGGGTTGGGTTCCAGGGCATCGCACCGACCGGGCGAACTTTCCGGAGGGGAACAGCAGAGAGTGGCCATAGCTCGAGCCCTGGTAATGAATCCCGACGTGCTTTTGGCCGATGAACCAACCGGAAACCTCGATCCTTCCACAGGGGATGAAATAGAAGTTTTGCTGAAAGATTTGAATTTGACACACAATACAACTCTGATCGTGGTAACTCACAAAGAATCCCTAGCCCGCTCAATGGACAGGAGGGTCGGTCTCGTGGGTGGTAAACTCGAGGAGCTTCAATGAGGAGGCTTCTAGTAATAATTGTAGTAGTTCTGCTGATCATACCCATTATTTGCTTTGGGCAAGAGTCCAAACCACAAAAGTTTATGATTTTCCCCTTCAAGGTGTTATCGAAAGACTCTGCGCCCGCTTTCAGTAACGAAGTCGCTGCAGTACTCGGTTCGGAACTCAACCGGGAAGGTGATCTGGAGGTGGCCTCCGGCAGACCGTTCATTTCGGCTGTTCAAGAAAAGACCATGGATGCTGAGCGCCTGTCGAGGATAGCCCAGAGAGCCGGCAGTAATGGTCTGGCTTGGGGAACCGTCTCAAAATTGGATGATGGATATTCGATAGAAATCTCGGTAATGAAACTCGAACCGCGCGGGAAACCCCAACTTTTTTCTGCAACGGCGAAGGACATGGAGGAACTCCTTCAGCGCGTAAAAGATTTGGCCCTTGAGATAGGAAGCGCCGTGTTGAACCGGCCTAAGATCGGCTCCATCAAGATCGAGGGAAACAGGAGAATACAAAAGGATGCCATCCTGAACAAAATTGACATGAAGACTGGAACCCCTTTCCGTAGATCTGCCATTGGTAACGAAATCCGTGAAATATATTCCATGGGATATTTCGATGACGTCCAGATCACTGCAGAGGATACCGGCAAGGGAGAGGTTGATCTTCACATAACCTTGAAAGAGAGACCCTCCATAAAAAACATTGATATTCAAGGCAACAAAGTCTTTTCTAAGGATGAAATTCTTGATCCCCTGACTACTAAGTCTTTTTCTGTTGCGAGCTTGGAAAAGATTCGAAACGATATTGATAAAATTAGACAGATGTACGAGAAATCTGGATATTATCAGCCAAAGATCGATTACGAAATTAAGGAGCTTTCTCGAAACGAAGCGACGTTGATTTTCAAGATTGATGAGGGCCGGAAAAGTTATCTGGTAAATATCGTGTTTGATGGAAGGAAAAATTTACCGGAGAAGGATCTGAAAAAAATCTTAAACGTCAAGGAAAAGAGTTGGTTTTGGTTTCTTGATGAGTCTGGAACATTCACGAGAGAGAAGCTTGATGAAAGCAGAATGAGGCTGATTGCATATTATTTGGACAATGGTTTCATTAACGTCCAGGTTGGTGTTCCGGAAGTGGAAATCGACGCTGCGTCGGTGAAAGTAAAATATCCGATCCGAGAAGGTGATCGATACCAAGTGAGAAAAGTTGAAGTGGAGGGGGATCTCTTAGTTCCAAAGGAACAACTGATTTCAGCCCTTCAGGCCAAACCAAAAACCTGGTTCAAAAGATCTCTGATTGCCGAGGACATTAAGGCAATTACAAAATTGTACAACAATATGGGGTTCGCTTATGCCGATGTTGAGCCACGACAAAAAATAAATGATCAAAATAACTTTTTGGACCTCTCATACAAAATTAACAAAGGCGAACGAGTTTCTATCGAGAAAGTTGATATTGTGGGTAACGACCGTACCCGGGACAAGGTCATCAGAAGGGCTCTTGTTGTAAGCGAGGGCGATCTGTACAACGCTGACAGGTTCGAGGCGACCAAGAGCAACCTTGAGGGTATGGACTTTTTTGAGGCGGTTCGGCTAAAAACCTCTCCAGGTTCCAGGCCCGATCTTATGAACGTTACTGTGGAGGTCATGGAAAAGAAGACCGGGTCTCTTGCTGCAGGGCTGGGATACTCTTCCCAAGACGGAGCAATGGGAAACATCAATCTCAAGGAGAGGAATCTTCTTGGATTAGGAGTCGTGGCCAACGCCAAGGCAAATCTTTCCGGCCGTAGAAACGATTATGAAGGCTCCCTGACTTATCCTTGGATGTTTGATTATCCTCTGACGGGCAGCGTCCGAGGATACAAGGCTCAGCAGAAGGAGTCATTCTACTTAAGGGACAGCGACGGATTCAGCGCTCATTTGAGTTATCCCGTGTACGGACTATGGACTATGTCAACTGGGTTCTCGCGCGATTCCAGTAGGTTGACCGGTTTTGAACAAGTATTCGCCCGGTCGGTCGTCAACTACTATGGGCGTTATGGTTCGATGGCTGAAAAATATTTAAACATTTCAGAGAATTCGGTCTCTGTGAACTTCGGACGAGACACACGCAACAATTCTGTCATTCCCACTGGCGGGAGTAAGGTTTCCATCGGCAGTCGATTCTCTGGTTTTGGCGGTGACGTGGCCTTTACTAATTACTTCACTGAAGCCACGTACTATTACCCCCTTTACTGGAGAGCTATACTTAAGTTCAGAGCCAATGGGTCTCTTTTGCAGGAGGTTGGCACTGACCCCATTCCCTTTGACCGCAGAATTGTCTTGGGAGGAATCCAGAGCATAAGGGGATACCGTCATGGTGATATTGGTCCCCGTGACAGATTTGGAAACATTATTGGAGGAGACAGGGCCGTCTTCACCAACTTGGAATGTTTGTTTCCTTTGTTGGACCAGCTCAAACTCAATGGTGTAACATTTTTTGATGTCGGTAATTCATGGAATGTCTCAGATGGTCCATTACTCAAGGATGTCAAAGCCGGGGTGGGTCTGGGGATTCGATGGATGTCTCCGATGGGGCCTATCAGGATCGAATATGGCTGGAAGGTGAACCCAATAAAAGGTGAGGATCCCGGAGCCTTCGCCTTTGCCATGGGCCAGTTGTTCTGATGTCAGGCTTGACGTAGAGAAACAGATTCTCTTGAAATCTGAATACATTTTCTGACATTTAAACTATCGAAGGCTTAAAGCCTTTCAAACAAAGGAGTGTAGTGATGAAAAGACTTATGGTGGCAGCCGTCTGCGGGATTTCGGTAGCGTTGCTGGCAATCTCTTTCGAGACCTGCGGAGCCCAAGATTTCAAATTTGCTTTCGTTGATTTCCAGAAATTTGCCGCAAAATCAAAAATGGCTCAACTTCAGCAGCAAAAGTTCGCTCAGCTTGTGGATGTGAAGAGAACTTCTTTGGAAAACAGAAAGAAAGAAATGGATACTTTAAACGAACAGCTTCAAAAGCAAGGTCCCATGCTGAAAGAAGAAACGCGCAACACGAAAATCAAGGAACTGGGCATTAAGGAGATGGAGTTTAAGCTAGCTGAAAAAGAAGCCCAGAATTCCCTTCAAAACGAACAGAAAGAACAGCAGGAAATTTTCCGGAGAGATATCAGTAAAATAATTAACCAGGTTCGTGCTCAAAAAAATCTTACACTCATTTTCGACTCTGCTGCGCTCTTATCGGCAGATGATTCCTTGGATATTACGGATGAAGTGGTCCGTCAGTATGATTCTGAGAACGATGCCGGCGCTGCCAAGCCAAAGGCTGCTGCTCCCGCGACAACCCCGGCACCGGCAAAGCCGAAAGCTCCGAAATGATTTTGTGGTCTTTATGATTGCAGACTAGACTATGACTTTTACCCTGGATGAGATAGCCCATTTTCTGTCAGCAAAAGCCTCAGAGACTCCTGGACCGGTAATCTCGGGTGCACGTCCGATAGAATACGCTACAGAGAAAGACATTACCTATGTCACCGAGTCGCGGTACTTGGAAAAACTTAGGCAGAGCTTTGCAGGTGCAGTCCTTATTCCACCGGACCTTGACTCGGGAGGGCTTCCCTCAATACGAACCAAAAACCCGGAAGCCGATTTTGCGCGCTTAACGGCCCTATTTTTCCCTTATAGCCGTCCCTCAGAGGGGATATCACCAAAGGCCGAGGTACATCCAGAAGCAGTCCTTGGCCGAGCGGTTTCGATCGGGGCGTTTGCCGTGATAGGCAGAGGGGTCACATTGGGTGACCATTCCGTTGTCAGCGCACATGTTGTCGTCGGAGAAGATGTTCAAATTGGCAGCGAAACCTATATTTTCCCAAACGTCAGCATATACGCTCGAGTTAAAATCGGTGACAGAGTTATCATCCATTCTGGAACGGTGATCGGTTCAGATGGCTTCGGCTTTGCCAGAGACATTGCCCAATCTGGAGTCCCCTTCAACATCAAGAAGTATCACAGTGGAACTGTCGAAATCGGTGATGATGTTGAGATCGGGGCCTTGTGCGCTATAGACAGGGCCCTGGCCGGGGTCACAAGGATCGGTAACGGGGTGAAGCTCGACAACCTGGTTCAGATCGCCCACAATGTTGTAGTCGGGGATGCAACCGTTATAGCTTCCCAGGCGGGGATAGCAGGGAGTTCATCCATAGGAAAATACGGTCTGATAGGTGGTCAAGCCGGCGTGAAGGATCATGTCAGCGTCGGCAATGGTGTGGTTCTGGCAACCCGCGTCGGCATTTATAGAAATGTTCCAGATGGCTCTGTCATGGCCGGTTCGGTTCCCGCTATGCCTCACAAAGTCTTTCTGCGAGTTCAGTCACTATTCAAGAGACTTCCCGAAATCCTTGAAAGGATCAGGAAACTGGAGAGCCTCGTTCAACACGGCCACAAGGAAAACTAATGATCCATCCCACGGCGCTAGTGCACCCGAGGGCCCGCATCGGCAGAAATGTCTTGGTTGGGCCTTACTCCATAATTGGGGAAAATGTTGAAATCGGCGATGACTGTGAATTGGGGCCGCACGTTACCATCGAGGGAAATACCAAGGTGGGTGCGTATACTCGAATTTCTCAGTTTGCAGCCATCGGGGGCCCGCCTCAGGATTTTTCTTATAAGAATGAAGAAACCAGCGTCGAAATCGGTGAACGGGTCAATATTAGAGAATATGTCACCGTTCATAGAGGAACGGTCAGGGGTGGAGGAAAGACGGTAATCAGCGACGAATGTTATCTTATGGCATACTGTCACGTGGCTCACGATTGTATCCTGGGTACTGGTGTAATTATGGCCAACTCGGCCCATTTGGGAGGGCATATTGAGATTGGGCAGAGAGCCATTCTAGGGGGTATCGTAGCCGTACACCAGTTTGTCCGCGTGGGTGAGTTCGCTCTCGTGGGTGGCGTCTCAGGAGTGGCCAAAGATGTACCGCCTTACACATTGGCGTCCGGTTCGCGAATTTACGTGTACGGCCTCAACGAAGTAGGCCTGAGGCGCAATGGTTTCTCCAGAGACACTATCGTACATCTTAAAAGAGCCTTTAAAATAGCTTTTCGTTCATCCCTTAGAATGGACCAGGCCGTGGAAAAAATACGTGCAGAGATGTCCCATGTGCCCCAGGCGATGAAATTTGCGGACTTCCTTGTTACCTCTCGGCGAGGAATGGCACGTGTATCGCTTAGCCGCCACTCCTTTCGTACGGCCTGAAATCACGTCACGCCGATGAACTCCGTGTTTTAAATAGCACTGTAACGACGTAGAGATGGGGGATGCTGTCCTACATGCCGAAGAGTTTACGTACATGAATTATTCTGCACAGGGGAAAAGTAATGCGAAAGGGGCGGAAAGAGACTCGGATGGAAAAATGGTTAGACCCCATGGTAATGCTTTAGGTCAAAGGGCATTGTATAGGACGAGAGAATAATATGGCCAAAATAGGAATCATAGCAGGCGCTGGTCATCTTCCGCTTCATGTAGCTTATGAGGCGGCCGGTCGAAATTATCGAGTTGTGGCTATTGCCTTTCCTGGATTCACCGATCCTGCTATTGAAAATCTGGTTGATGAGATTTTTTGGCTGAAATTAGGTCAGTTGCAGAAAGCAATATCGATCTTGAAGTCACGGGACATCGACCGCGTGGTAATGGCGGGCAAGATAGAAAAGACCAACCTTCTTCGTCTATGGAATCTTAGGCCTGATCGGCGGGCTCTTAATCTTATCCGATCCTTGGAAGACTGGCGTGATGACACGGTCCTCGAGGCTATTGCCTCCGAGTTGCATAAAGATGGTATAGTAGTTGATGCAATCACTTCATGGGCTTCCGAACTCATGGCTCCCCTCGGTGTCCTCACTCAGAAGTCTCCCACCGAACAACAGTGGAAAGATATCGACTTTGGGCGAATGATGTCTCGAGGAGTTGGCGGGCTTGACATAGGACAGACCGTGGTGGTGAAAAATGCTGCTGTCATAGTCGTTGAAGCAATTGAAGGTACAGACCGCGCGATTCGCCGAGCGGGAGAACTCGGCATACCGAATGGGGTAGTCGTGAAAATGGCTAAGCCAAGTCAAGACATGCGCTTCGATGTACCTGGAGTCGGCCCGGCCACAGTGGATAGTATGATATTTGCCAAGGCGAAAGTCTTGGCTATAGAGGCTGGAAAGACAATGATCACATCATATGAAGAGATGCTCCGGAAAGCGGATGAAGCAAAGATCTCCGTAGTGGGTATCTCGACTGATGGCCCAGTGTTTCCAGGACCGGTTTCTGATACTCCATAAAATTTATTCCAGCACCCTAATGGACACAAGGCGCTTTCTATAGGATACTCAGTGGCGTGTTGACACCAGCCTTTCGGGGACGCGGAGATGCGCAGTGCATATTTATAAGAGACTCCTGAAGTATCTGAGACCATACTCGTGGAGACTCATCGTATCAGGTGTTTGCATGGTAGGTGTCGCAATGCTCACGGCGTCCCTTGCATACCTGGTTAAGCCGGCTCTGGATGAAATTTTCTTCCAAAAAAACTCCCAAATGCTCATTTACATTCCTCTACTGGTCGCTTTGGTATACTTAGTCAAAGGCTTGTGTGATTTCGGTCAGTACTATCTGATGTCTTACATAGGCCAAAGCGTCATAAGGGACCTCCGAGCCCAGATGTTCGAGAAGTTGGAAGAAATGTCGGTTGGCTTCTTTGTCCGGCACTCAACGGGCGAACTCCTATCAAGGATGAACAATGACGTCTCGATGGTCCAGGGAGCCATAACAAGCGCAATTACCGGGCTGGTTCGTGACGCATTAACCGTTGTAGCACTTGTTTGCGTAGTATTCTATCGTGATTTCAAGCTCGCCCTTATCGCATTGGCAGTCTTTCCATTGGCAATATATCCACTTCTAGCCTTCGGCAAGAAGCTCAAGCGCTACTCAAGGCGAATGTTGGTATCTCTCGAGGAGATTACAGAGAGGCTCAACGAGACCATTACGGGCATCCGGATAGTCAAAGCCTTCGCAATGGAAGATTATGAGCGAGCAAAGTTTGACCAGGTCAACCAGACCCTGTTCAATGCCTTCATGCAACGGTTCAAAGTTCGTGCACTCTCAAACCCCGTAATGGAGACACTGGGCGGTATGGGTGTGTGTGCCATAGTCTTCTACGGTGGCTACCAGGTAATCAACGGACAATCCACACAGGGAACCTTTTTTTCCTTTATGGCCGCCCTGTTGATGCTCTACGAGCCGATTAAGCGCATCAATGAAGTCAACATCACTATCCAAGAGGGCATAAGCGCAGGCGAAAGGATTTTTGCTCTTCTGGATTCGCCAACGGATGTAATGGACCGGCCAGGTGCAATAATCCTGGAGAACGTTCGACACGAAATACTTTTTGATAAAGTGACTTTTGCTTATGAAACTGAGCCGGTTCTAAAAGATATTACAATCAGGATAAGAGCGGGTGAGGCTATTGCAGTCGTCGGTGAGAGCGGGGTTGGCAAGAGCACTCTCCTGGATCTGTTGCCGAGATTCTACGATGTAACATCTGGTCGCATACTAATCGACGGGACCGACCTGCGCGATATGACTCAACGATCACTTCGAGAAAATATAGGAATAGTCACTCAGCAGACAATTCTTTTTGACGACACTATTCGTAACAACATAGCTTACGGGCGCCCCGATCTACCTTTACAAAAGGTCATGGAAGCAGCAAAAGCCGCCAACGCACACGATTTTGTCATCAACCTTCCGTACGGCTATGACACAATGATAGGCGAGAACGGGATCAAGCTCTCCGGCGGAGAAAGACAGAGAATTGCTATCGCAAGAGCTTTGTTGAAGAATCCCCCGGTACTGATACTAGATGAAGCGACCTCCAGCCTGGACTCGGACTCAGAGAAGGCTGTCCAGAGCGCTCTCGAAGTGCTCATGAGGGGCCGGACCACATTGGTTGTGGCTCACAGGCTTTCTACGATCAGAAATGTTGACCGAATTAATGTGCTTGTCAATGGCAGGATTGCTGAAGAAGGTAGCCATGACGAACTCTTAGCCCTCGGTGGAGAATTTGCGAGAATTTACCATGCGCAATTCGTTCTTCAGGACAATCCTAAAAATGTTGAAGCTCACTCCGAAAATTTATTTTGAAAACATTTATGGGCCTTTGGAACAGAAATTCTCATCTTTATCGATCCAGCGTGACCTATTTCCCTTTAGATCAATAGCAACAGTCCAATTGACCTCTATGCGGCTGCTAACTCGGACCTCAAGTAATTGCTCTTCAGCTTTTTCAATGCAGCTCTCTCAATCTGCCTAGCTCTTTCTCTTGTGATTCCGAAGTGCTTACCGAGTTCCTTGAGAGTAAGAGGTGCATCCGACAAAAGACGATTCTCAACGATGTATTTTTCCCTTTCATTCAGCGATTGTAAAGCCCTATGTGTCCAAAGTTTGAGATCCAGACGAGCCTCAAGGTCCGATAAAATCTCTTCCTGGTCGGGAGATTCGTCTCTAAGATTGTCCGCAAACGACTCGCGCGAACTGTCGCCTATCGAATCATCCAGGGAAAGATCATGAGCCTTCAAACGAGCAGCCATGTCAATTACTTCATCCTCAGTGACGTTAATCTTTTGTGCTAGTCTTGTCACATTGTCACTATGGTCGTCGTAATCGCGAAACTCAGGTAGGTCTGAAATTCTATAGAATAGTTTTCTTTGGGCTTGTGTTGTGCCCATTTTTACCATAGACCAGGACCTGATAATATAGTTTTGTATGTATGCTCTTATCCACCATATGGCATAAGATATGAGACGGTATCCCTTGTCCGGATCAAATCTCTCGACCGCCTTCATAAGTCCTATATTTCCCTCTTGGACAAGGTCCATCAACTTCACGCCATAATTCCTATACCCTAGCGCTATTTTTATAACGAACCTGAGATTCGCTGTTATAAGAACCTGGCATGCTTTTCCACTTTTCTCGTCCCTATACTGCTTGGCGAGTTCGTTTTCCTCTTCTCGATTCAATACGGCATAACGTTCGATTTGCGACATGTAGATCTGCAAACCATCTGTCTCCATTTGATAGTACATACAGGAACCTCCCTGTTATCCAATTTAAACTGCTTAGAATATTATGATGCTGTCGACACCAAAAGGTTTCGCGATCCACGACTAAAATCGTAAAGTTTTGCGTTCTCCAACTCAAATAGAGAATTACTCTGTATGAAGTCTTTAATGCTGACCCAGTATCTGATCTTAGTCTGGGAATTAGTTTCATCACCCGTAGAAAAAAACATGACAGTTTGATTGCACAGTGAAAGCAAATTGATGATAAGATAAGACGCCTGACTGGTACAAATCATTTTACTTAAGAAAACTGGGGCTCATTGATCGGAAAGTTCCGGAGGAGAACCTCCTTGCTGAGGCGAACAATGTGGCCCGTGAGTTCGCTCAACGAGATCAGCAGGCCTTTCAGAGCATTAAATTGCTTTTTCGAAAAAATATCGCACTGGAAATGAGAAAAAGATTCAATCTTGGAGTTCGCCGACATATGGTATTCACCACAGACGCGCAGACAGGTACAAGAAATAATGGTCAGAGGTTAACCCACGTCTACAATTGAGACAGTCCCTTGCCGTAGGCTTTAGCGTAAAATGCACCGTCATGTAAAAAAACTCTGGACCCACGATGTTGGCCTCACCATCTTACTCGGCATGCTCTTCTTCCAAATTTTTGTTCTGTACCCATTTGAAACCTCTGTTGTCGGCAAGATGATGGTCCACATCTCTTTCGCGCTGATACTCGTCTCCGGCGCGATGACTGTAGTGGGAACCCCTATTTGGGGGCGGGTAATCCTGGTGCTTGTGATTCTTAATCTGATTTTTCGCTCTGTGTCGTTCATATATCCCAGCGTGCTGCTGGAATCACTGAATGCACTTATGGCTGCTATTTTTATGACCTTTCTCATCGTTGTAATTCTTCTACAGGTTTTCCGAGAAGGCCCGATAAATACTCACCGTATAGCAGGGGCCATCTCGGTCTATCTGCTTATTGGCATGGCATGGGGTAGTCTCTACTTGTTCGTTGACCTCCAATCGCCAGGTTCATTCAGCTTAGCTGAGGTCCATACTCAAACCGGCGTTCATTCGGTCGCGGTAAAACTCTGCTACTTCAGCTTTATTACGCTCACGAGCGTTGGATACGGCGATATTTATCCGATTCATCCCGCAGCCCTTAGTCTGAGTATGTTGGAAGCACTAGTAGGACAACTCTTTCCTGCTATTTTATTAGCCAGGCTGGTATCAATGGAGATCGAAGACCGACAAAAGAAACGCAGCAACGGGCTGGATGACCCTGGCGAATAGTTTTCAGGCTTGCTGAGCCCTGTTCAACTTAAGAGGGAAATAGCTCTGATCTGAAATTCCGAAATGGTCTCCGCAGAACTCTTGTGGGAGAAGAAAAACATGATTCCTCTGAGCCGAAGCATTACCCTCAAGATCAGTCTCCTGGTTCTCGGGAGCACTTGTCTTGTGCTGGCTGTGGTTGTGTACCTTATGTACACAAGTTCACGTGAGTTGATTCGCCTGGAAGCTGAGACAAGTGCTCAAAACCTGGTGTCTTCACTATCGAACCAAATAGAGCAGGAATTCCTCGTGGTGGCAGAGGCAGCCGACCAATTTTCTTCATTTTTAGAAACGAGCACTTGGAGCGAAGAGACTCTCCTCAATCAAATCAGGCGGATGGTGAGGCAGAATCCAAAGATATACGGGTCCGCCGTAGCGTTCCTACCATATGAGTACGACAAGGGAATCGAGGGATACGCTCCCTATTTCTATAAGGCCGGTGAACAGATTGATTTCGTTCAACTTGGAACGGAACCTTACAATTATCTTGAAAAGGACTGGTTTCGCATTCCGGCAAGCAAGAGGCAAGCGACATGGATAGACCCGTATATTGATGAGGGTGGTGGCAACGCAGCCATGACAACGTACTCTTGTCCGATGTTTGGAAAGGAGCCGGACTCCTCTCAGGCAAAACTAAAAGCCATAGTAACTGCAGATATTTCCCTGGAACGTCTCAACAAGTTGGTGAATGGGAAAAAGATCTATTCCACGGGATTCTGTTTCGTGATTACAAACAATGGCACGTTCGTGACTTATCCCCGCCCTGACAGGGTCCTGAGAGATACGATCTTCGATGTGGCCGATGAGCACAAACATCCGAGAGGCAGAGAGATTGCGAACGCGATAATCACTGAGCCATCAGGTTTCTATAACATCGGCCCTGGGTTCACCGGTGTGGATTCATACCTGGCCTTCTCTCGCATAGATCCTCCTGGTTGGACTCTCATTGCTATATTGCCCAAGCACGAACTGTTTGCCATGGTCGATGCCTTGCTACATAAGACGCTCGGGCTGGCAGTTCTCGGAATAGCGCTTCTCTTAATCGCAGCAGTTCTCGTGGCGAGGTCAATAAGCAGACCGTTGCGCCGGATGGCGGGCGAAACGTTTAAAGTGGCTGAGGGCAACCTCGATATAGACCTTTCAAACATAAGATCAACTGACGAGGTTGGGCAACTCGCTCGTGCTTTCACCAGGATGACTGAAGGACTCAAGGAGAGAGACCGAATAAAGGACACCTTCGGTCGTTATCTGACCCAAGAAGTTGTGAAACGACTGTTAGAGTCAAAAGACGGGCTGAAACTCGGGGGAGAAATCCGGGAGATTTCGATTATGATGTCGGATCTGAGAGGCTTTACGGCTCTTTCTTCGAGCATGAGTCCGGAGCAGGTCATAAGGTTTCTGAATCGCTACCTGGGGAAAATGGTCGAGATTATCCTTGATCACCATGGCATCATTGATGAAATAATCGGGGATGGCATCCTGGCCTTCTTCGGTGCACCGGAAAGCTTGGACAACCATCCTGAGCTTGCCGTGGCCTGCGCACTCAAGATGCAGTCGGCCATGGAAGAGATCAATGCTCAGAATGAAGCTGATGGACTCCCTCATCTCGAAATGGGAGTAGCAGTCAATACCGGCGAGGTTGTGGTGGGGAATATCGGCTCTGAGAAACGAGCCAAGTATGGTGCAGTAGGCGCACAAGTCAACTTCACCGGCAGACTGGAATCCTTCACTGTAGGGGGGCAGGTACTGATAAGCAGGAAGACTTATGAAGAACTCTCCGACCAATTAGATATCGCAAAAGTGTTCACCGTCGAGATGAAAGGCGTGCCCGGAAAGGTGCGTCTTTACGAAGTGTCTGGGATCAGGGGTGATTACGAAACGCACCTGGAACGCATAGACGAATCCCTGGTCCGCTTGGCCAAAGACATCCCAGTCCGGATCGTTGGAATGGACCAGAAAATTCTTACGAGCATGGGCAAACCGGCCATTATTACTCATGCTTCCCTCAAGTCTGCGCAATTGGTCTTGCAAGAAGAAATTATGCAATGGGATGACGTACGAATGGTGATCACGAGCACAGATCCACAACATCAGGGGTCCGAAATCTACGGCAAAGTCCTCTCCGCCACCCATGTGGATGAAGGCATCGAAGCGCTCGTCCGCTTCACATCAGTCTCTCCTGGGGCGTACCGGTTGCTTAGGCAGATGCTGACGCCTGCACATGATGCCAAGCAAGAAACTTGATGCCGTTTCGCCTTGAAACGCCTAACCTAGCTAGACGTAGTTATTATATGACTGATTTGTTGAATTTTTCACCATCCTCTATTAAATAGTTATGATCTATGCTATTTTTCTGGAAGAGTGGTTAGCCCATGATCAAAAAAAAGATCTGCATGCTGGGTATCTTCGCTGTTGGAAAGACCAGCCTAGTGCAGCGTTTTGTGAAGAGTATTTTTTCCGAAAAGTATCTCACCACCGTTGGTGTGAAAATCGACAAGAAGACTCTCAATGTAGGCAACCAAGTGGTGGATCTCATGCTGTGGGACCTCCATGGTGAAGACGAGTTCCAGAAATTGCAGATTTCTTACTTACGGGGCGCTTCAGGTTATCTTTTGGTCGCTGATGGAACTCGGGCGTCAACTCTGGATGGAGCATTGCGTCTTAAAGAGACAGTTGATAAGGCCCTTGGAAAAATTCCATTTCTGCTCTTGGTGAACAAGGTGGATCTTCTGGATGAATGGGAAGTTGATGAAGGGAGGCTTGCCAGGCTTCTGGAGGAAGACTGGACCATCTTGAAAACAAGTGCCAAAACCGGCCAGGGAGTAGAAGAAGCTTTTCTTGCCCTCGCCACAAAGACTATGGAGTAATAGATTAGAAAGATACCTCCACCTATCCTGGATTATTTGTTTACATGGAACGTTGAAAGACGTGAGCTGGCCTTTTGTCTTATTGATAAAAACCACCGTCTAATAGATCTCGGTGGTAGCCTTGGCACCTATGGCCTTGGAGACTTACGAGAAGGTCAGGATGTGGAAAACCGTTTCTCGTTTCTTGAAGGAAACCCGGTGGGCGACAAGGACACCGTAATCCTCCCCCGTGTTATCGTAACATCCGGTGTCTATGCAGATGTTCACATCATTTCGGAGGAAGCAGGACTATGGATCGTGCTTCTAGACGCCACTGCCGAGGCCGAGCAGTTGCAGTTGATGCAACAAAGGGGAAACGAAACTAATCTTCTCCGGGAGCGGATTGTTCAACTCAATGCGCAGCTTGAAGCAGCACAGAGAACCATTGCTCAACTACGAGACGAACTCAATACCCGCTAAAACTAATCGCTCGTTAATCTTTTGGATTTTCCTGGGCGAGAATGACCTGGAACGATACCCGACGATTCCTCTCCCGATCCTGTTCACGATCCTCGTCCAGCAAAGGCTGGGTTGAACCTATGGACTCCACTGAAACTTGATGCGAGGGAATCCCCCTTAATACGAGAAAGTCAAGGACACGCTGACCCCGTCGCTGACTCAACCTCCGGTTTCTCTCTTCAGTCCCGGTTCGGTCTGTATGCCCTAGAACCGTAACGTGGATTGGAATACCCAATTGATTTGAAAGTTCCATCGCTTTTTGAATATCACTAGCAACTCGCTCCATGGTTTCGATTTGGTTTTGGATAGGATTAGGAGTATTGGGGAGAAAGAGAATGTTCTGTGCTTCGATATCTCTCTTGAGGGTGAGCAATTCCTTAAGCTCAAGGTCCACCAGATCCTTCGCCCTCAAGCACGGGGCCCCTGGAATCGTGCGTATCCATCTAAGCAACTCAACAATCCAACGATGTGGTGCAGATCCCCTCACCACGAGGCAACCATCTTCGACTTGCAGGGAAATGGTATTCGGAGGATCCAGAAGCCTTTTCGCCCTTTCAAGGATCAAAAAAGGATCCAGAGACTGGTAAGGTTCCCAATGGAATATGACTTTAGCGTTGGCAAGCTTTGTCGCGCTGAGGAGATCCAGCGGGTTTCTTGCCAACGGATCGAGAAGACCCGAGATGTGATACTCTCCTTGTCTTTTTTCTGCTGATGTCACCACAATTCCTTTTTCATGCTTCAATGTTTCCACATAATTGTCGAATGCTTGCAGCACATCCAGGTCAAGTTCGACTAATCCGTCGGTCTGAAATGTTTCAATACCAGGCATTGCCTGAACGAGTCTACGTGCATCAATCACCCAATCATGAGGTGCTGATCCCTCCGCGACCAGAACTCCTTTCTGTAGCTTTAGGGTTACGGTGTCAGGCGGGCGGAGAATTCGCCGTAATCTCCTGAGTGCAATCGTTTCGCTCATTGCCTGATATGGGGTCCAGTGAAATGAAACTTGATCGGGCTTCATCTTCGCTTGCTGTAAAAGAATAAATGGATCAATTGACAATTCGTCCCGCAATCCTCGGACAATGTATGTGCCGTTTTGTTTTTCTGTGGACGTAACAACGATTCCCTCTTCTGCGTTCAGCCTAGTCAGCAAGTCCGTCCATCTCCGATGGTCGTGCAGTGCGAAGGCGATCCAAACGATTAAGGCCGTAACAATTCCCCCTGCGATCCCGATCAATACAGGAGACAATTTCTTCGCGTCTTGCTTGTATTGCGAACGCAGGCATACTTCCAAGGCAGGCTTAGCAGATTCAAACTGGTCAGTGTCACCTTCAAAAGATTCGAGAGCCTCGGCATACTGCAAATGCACGGTTTCCAGGGCCTCTTGAAGGATGGTTCTCAGGCTTTCCGGGGCATTTCCGCGAATGACAGCGGCAAGAATTGCTGTGGGGCCTTGTTCGATCCATACGGTCAATTCGCCGACACGTATGGTCTCGAGGGAATCTTGTTCCTGGACTTTGAACGAGTCTGCAACAAAGTCTCGAATTGCAGTCAGCATGCTCGAAACCATGTCGGCATCCTGAAGCTCAATCTGTTCAATTACCATATGTTGAAGCATCAAGCCTGTTTGTCTATGGATCAAGAAGATTTGTTCTACCCTATAGACGATGCTGTGCAGAAGCATGATCTCAGAGAGCGGCTTTTTTGTCCTAAATGCTTCTAACCTCCACCTGATGCCCTGCCATGATAAGCTCTTTTCCATTGCTTCATTGAGGGACTGCATCATGCCTCTCAAAGCCTCGGCAATAGCTTTCCTGATAGCCGGTCCCATCACGGGGAAAAGGGCATCTGCAAATACTTTCAAATTCGTTTTGATGGAGAATCGAACCGCTTGTTCCACAACGGGCATCAAGGCAACGCTGAGACCGTCGTCTTCGGAGGATCGATGGATGATCGACTCAGGAAGTATTCGTCCAACCTCTTTCGCTCGAACCGTGGAGTCATCAAGACGCACCTGCAATTGGGCGAGTTGAGACTCTATGTGGCCAAGGATCAAACCACGCAGCTCGAGCAGGTCATTCTCTTCGGAAAAAGTACCTTCCTTGTCTGTTTCCTCTATTGGTGGGAGCGAGGTGGGTTTGTTACTCATTCATTAATTCATTTGCGGAAAGGTCAAAGTTCACATCACCCTTGTTGCTTAAACGCATCGCCATCTCCATAAAGAGTTCTGAAAGATTGGCCCGATCTACCTTATCCACTTGGAGTTCTTTGGCTTCTTGTTCCAAAATTCCGGAAATGGTCTCGTGTTTTTGGCGGATTTCATCTGAAATGGTCTTAGATTGGACCAGAATCTCCTCATGAAGTTCTCTGGATCTCCTGTTCTGTTGGTCCTCCAGTTGCGAGATCTTCTTCTCAGTGGCCAGGGAGGCATCTTTCAGCTCCCGAACAAGATCCTGGACAGCAGCGGATCGATCATTTTGCTCTGTTTTTTGCCTTTCGTTCAGCAATTCAAATTCTTTTTTCATGTAATGTTCTAATGATTCAAAGGTCTTGCGCAGATCATCTTTCAGGCTATTGACTTCCTTCTGCATCCTGTCTTCCAGACGCACAAATCTTTTTTCATATTCACGCACCTGGCTTCCAAAAAGGATATCCCTGATTTTTTCGATGTTTCCGGCTCCCGCTAACACCGAGGTCTGACCCTGCCCCATCCCTACAACTTCTGCGGCTCCACCTTTGTGTTTTTGAGCAGGCTGCTGGGCTGCTCTTTCATCTGGCGTCTCGTTCATGTTTTTCCCTCCATAGACCGGTAATTTCAATTCCGAATAGACTCAAATCATCCTGAGGTCCAACAGGACCAACGTATTCCATGAGTGACAGGTGAATCGTGTCCAACAGCGTTGCGATTGATTGTTTCCTGGAATCGTTTAGCAGGCCGCGTAGACGTTCCATTCCAAATTGATTGTTGTTTGCGTCCTCTAGTTCCGTGACACCGTCGCTGTACAAAATGATCTTGTCGCCTTCCTCCAAATACCTCTCTTCTTGTTCAAAGGGAATTATCCCTCCCATTCCTATGATCGTGCCGCCCTTGTCAAGAAAATCCATGGACCCATCCGGATGGAGCAGGATAGGTTGTGGGTGCCCTGCGTTGCTGTAGGTCAATAGCCCTTGATGACAATTGAGAACCCCGTAGAAGATTGTGAAGAACTTATCAAAGCGTTCTATGGGAAACTCTCCATCCAGGACCTCCAACACTTCTCTGGGTGAAAGAATGGTTGTAGGAAGTGGTTCTCCCGCGTCTCTGCTCATAAGAATACCTGAGTGGGGCTGGAGCATCTGGCATACGGAAACAGCCAGCATGGCTGCGGGAGCGCCGTGGCCACTGACGTCTAGAATATAGATGGCCACGTGATCTTCATCCAATGGAACAACGTTGAACATGTCTCCAGCGATTGACATGCAGGGGTTGAACTTGGAGGCAATTTGAATACCTTTCTTCCTCGGAACATCTCTGGGCAAGAATCTCCGTTGAATTTCAGCCGCTGCAGCCATATCCTCATCGAGCTGTTTCTGCTTCACCAACAGCAATTCATGCGCTCTCCTCAGAGCCTGTTGGGTCTTGAAGAGAATTTCGTAATCCAAACTATTTTCTCTGCAGAGCTGCAAGAGGTCTTGCTTTTCTTGGTAATCACGACCCAGGATCTGAAGGAGCAAAAGGTTCTTGTGACTGAGACAGACAGCAGAAAGTTCAAAATAGTGTTCAGTGCCCGATGCGTCGGTCTCAGTCCATGGCCCTGACTTCATTATTTCGGAAGAGCCCTCCAACCAAAATTGTTCAGCGATGGGCAAGAAATTCTCAATAAAAGGAGAAATATCATCCGGAACCAGTGTGAACTGAGGAAGCACGTGTTGATGAAAAACTTGGGTGAACCAGTCCGGGACTTGTCCCAAGACCTTATAGGTAGCATCACTCAGACGTTCCATGACCAGGAAGCCCAGCGATTCCAAAAGTTCTTTGAAGAGGGACTCATTCATGGTTTCATGGCACAACTGTTGTCATTGGGAGAGCCTGATTTGGTTTTATGCTTTCTTGCATCGAAGCTTTAAGATTGGGCCGTTAGATGATGCTTGTCTCTAATAGAATATGCCCTCATTCATTAATGATATCATCGTTACCCAGCGAAATCTAGGAATATGTTCACTTGGGCGCTTTGATGCTTGTGGACTTTGGCTATCAAGCTTGATCCACCATCATGATAAATGGTTTTTTTTGATAGGGCATCTGATCAGAACATTTTTTCAGGGACGAAGTCTCTGCCTCGGACTTCTTCCATGGACAACGCTCCAGATGGACACGTCACTTGGCACAGGCCACAGCCCATGCATCTTCCTTCATCAATTTGCGCGGCCTCATTTTCCTGAACGGCTATTGCTCCAAAGTAGCATCTGTCAAGGCAGGTCCCGCAAGCTGTACAGATGTCTGGGTTGACTTTTGCTGCAAATCGGCTTGGTTCGACAACACTGATATTATTCTTTATGAGGATGGGCATGGTCTGGCAGCAGCACGGACAACAGTTGCAGATGAACTGGTCAACGTTCTGTTTGTTCATTACCACGTGGATGAGACCGTCTTCCTCGGCCTGGCGGATTATTTCGAGGGCTTGTTCCTTGGTCAGTCGCCTGCCGGTGCCGCGTGCAAGATTGTAGTCCGCTCCGCGGTTTATCTGGAGGCAGGCCTCCAATGTCCTATCGCATTTGTGAGCCGTCAGACGGCAGGTGCACTTTGTTACCGAAAGACTCCGAGCTTTTTCAATGATCTCCCTTACATCTTCAAAGGCCAGAACGTGTGTCTTCACCTCAATGGTAACCCCAACCGGGATGACCCGTGTAAAAGGACGGGGCAGGAGCTTGTTCAAGGTCATTGCAACTTCCGGCCATTCTTCTTCCATGAAGTCTTGCCAGAGATCCAGGAACTCCCGTGGAGAATCCGGCCAGAGAATGGATGCGTCATGGAATTGGACGAGATCTCGACACATCCTGTAGATGGGCGGGTCTGTCTTAAGCGAAGGGAACACTACTCCCTTAACGAAAAGGGTCTGAAGCATAGAGGCAACTTTAGCCTCAGAAAAACCAAGTGTTTGCACCAAGGCAGGCGGAGTTCCGGGCAATGCCAGAAGCAGTTGGGCCTCTTCTGGATCGACAATGATCTCAAAAAGCTTCGCGATTCTGTTCGACTGACCCAAGCCAATTCGATTTGCTAGTTCAATGTATCGAGAGTCCACTAATGTTCTCCTTCTGAATGATTTTTCAAATTTTTTACTTGAAGGCCACGGCACAGTTAGAACACATCATCAAAGATGTGCATCCGATCTGATGCAAAACACGGGATGGCCTCCCCACACTCTTAATGAATACCACGTGAAGGAAAGGACTCGCAAGCTCGAGTGGTCGGCAACTGTTCGCAGTCAACAGGCTGTTTTACCGATGCATATTGACCTTTATCCACGACCAAAAAAAATGAAAAACCTCGATGACCCTGAGAGATCAGGGAGATAGAAGAGATTTTGCTACGAATCCTATCACCAGCGAGGTGACGCGATTATGGCACAAGGTCCTCTGCCTTTCCAGTACGAAGTTGAGAACAAGTCCACCGGGATGACGGCGCTTGCCGGTCTCCCCGTGTACTTGGAATTTTTCCACGTGACCGGTCTAGGGGGTTGATCGCCAAGCATGTGAATGTACACGGGCGTACGCAGGGGTGGACTGATGAACAGCTCGTCAGTGCCTTGTTGTGGCTGAATATCAGTGGATGGGAGTGCATTGACGACATAAGGATACTGGAAGCTGACGAGGGGTTGTCTAGTGTTATTTTTCACATTCTATGGACAGAAACGGGGAGATTTTCTCATAATATATTGACCTGAAGGGGAAAAGTATCAGAATAGATGGACCGAAAGAGGGCGGCAGCTTAACGGAGCGACCGCCCGAACCATGTACGGGCTCGTGGCAGATCATGATCCTTGCGTTCAATATCAACGAGGCCATGAAGCGGCTGATCTTGGGGGGAGAGTGGGTAAGTCGGCGTCTGAAAGGGATTCGCTTCTGGCTCATCAACATCCCGGGACGAGTGTATGAGCACGCCCGTGGCCTGGTCATACGGCTTGCTGGGGGGCATCCGTCGTATGACCTACTTGTAGCAGCAAGAAGGAGGA
>Ga0194044_10000167_pt1 | contig 28831 bp, 29 predicted proteins | sample JunL4417m_MetaG_FD_155460 | JGI IMG/M metagenome (GOLD analysis project Ga0194044, IMG submission 155460) | Anoxic zone freshwater microbial communities from boreal shield lake in IISD Experimental Lakes Area, Ontario, Canada - Jun2016-L442-17m | ecosystem: Environmental > Aquatic > Freshwater...
GTATATGATAATATGTTTTCAGTTTGGTGGAGGATCGAGGGTAGACACACAGTGACCCACAAAAATTGGTGGGCTCCGCCAACATAGCAAAAGCAAAGTTGCAATCCGTGGGCAAGACTGGGAAGTTGACAGCGCGGAAAGCAGCGGAGCTTCATTACCTCCCGGCAATGGGAGTGGACAAGGTGAGTGCCATGAGGCACAGACGCAGGTTATGTTTGGGCATGACTCCGATAGTGAATAACTGCAGCAGCGGCGAGAACAAGGCCACCAGCATCGGTATGATTCCCCAGCTCGTCCAGGACGACGTGGGCGCGGCGGCGATCAGCACCGGCGGCAGCTAGACCAGCGCGGGCCCGGCCCGGCCGGAAATATTGGCATCAATCAACGCGATTAGATGCTGATAATCCGGCCAGCAACAAGCAGCCGAATCATTCCATGGACCCCAATACGGGGTGGAGGAATTTCACTTCATGAAGTACCGATTCCGCACTCGGGGAACCGAGCGCAGAACGCGGTTGGCGTAGCCTAGGCACGCCAAGTCGCAGACCAGCGGCACCCTTGGGACAACTCAACGTTCCCTCGGGTGCTTTTTTATTTCACCGTGCCTATTGACAGATCTATATAGTATATGCTAAAGTGCAGCTGTCAAAAGGAAAGCGCTTAAATCCCAGCTAGCGCCGACTTTAATGGCCATGGTCTGGCGATTGTCGCCAATAAAAGGACATTAGCACTGACCATGCTGAGCCCCAAATGAACTGCGAACAAGTCCCCGTTCAAAGTTCACCTGGTGGCCCCGTCGGGACACTTATTACAAGTCTGTCCCTGACGCCTGGGCCACCAAAAGATGCTTCAATCGGACATTTCCGATGCGCGCTTGGACGGTCTTTGTACTCGTTCATAAAAGCCGCAGAAGTATTCTTGATCACTTCGGTGATCGGTTGGCTCGGACGCTTGGGACAGTTACTATGGGAAATTCCTCTTCCCGATTTGCCGGCAGAAATGCTGGCAACAAGCATCGGAAGGATCCGAAACCAGCTGGTTCCAAACCAGCAAAACCCAGTACTGTGATCTTCGGATCAGAGTTGTCACCAGCTAAACCGGCGACAAACTGGGCAGCCCCACAATCAAAAAAGGCCCACTGGGCCTTACACACTTCCCGCCACATGGCATGCGCCACTGTGGCGCTTTTCTTTTTATAGTGCTACTTCTTCACAACTTTTGACTGGTCACCAGCGTCTTCGACCGAAAACCCGAGTTCTTCAATTTGACCACGAATTTTATCAGATAACTCAAAATCTTTCTCTTTGCGAGCTGCAATCCTTTCATTAACTAATTTCAAAACATTGGCAGGAATTTCATCATTGGAAATTTTATTTAGATCCAAAGAGAAAATTTTATCCATTTCCAACGCGGTAGCTTTTTTATCACCTGCTGACACTTTCTCATCACGCAAAAGGTTCCAAAAAACTGCCAGCGCCTCCGGAGTATTCAGATCATTTTCAACCGCTGATTTGAATTTTGACATGTATTCTTCGTTAACTTTTCTGCCATCATCGATGCTAGTTATAATTTTTCTTGCTCGTTTTAACGCATTGGCTGCGGCTTCCAGCGATTCCCAAGTGAAGTTGAGTTTATCGCGATAACTGGCCGACAAACACATATAGCGAAAATCCAGCGGTGAAAAACCTTTGGCCTCAATGCCGGAAAGCTTGTAAAAATTATCTAAACTCTTGGACATTTTTTTGCCATCAACCAAAAGATGTTCCGCATGAACCCAATAATTTACAAATTTTTTGCCGGTTCGGGCTTCGGACTGAGCAATTTCATTCTCATGATGAGGAAAAATTAGGTCAACTGCGCCGGCATGAATATCTAGCGTGTTACCCAATTTGTCCTGACTCATAGCCGAACACTCAATATGCCAACCAGGTCGGCCCTTGCCCAGCTTAGTATCCCAAAAGATCTCGCCATCAACTTCGTCCCAAGCCTTCCAAAGTGCAAAATCTGCAGGATTCTCTTTAGTATATTCGTCCTGAGAAACTCTGGCGCCGGATTTTATTCCATCCTTGTCCAGACCAGATAATTTTCCGTAGCCAGCAAATTTTTCGATTGAAAAATAAATTGAGCCATCTTCACCCTTGTATGCAAAACCCCGATCTATTAGATCAGAAACGAAATCAACAATTTGCTCAATATATTCCGTTGCCCTGGTAATTTCCGTCGGCTTTTCAATGTTTAATTTTTTCAGATCCGACAAGAATGCTTCTTCAAACTTTTGCGTTAGTTCCTTAAATTCTACCTGCTTGCCACCAGAAGCTTTAATGGTTTTATCGTCAACATCAGTCATGTTCATTACGTGATCAACGGCATATCCTAAGAATTCCAGCGATCGACGCAAAACGTCTTCAAAAATATACGTCCGCAAATTACCAATGTGAGCATAGTTATAAACTGTTGGGCCGCAAGTGTAGAGCTTAACGTTTTTTTCGTCCTGCGGCTTAAATTCCTCAACAGATTTTGACAAAGTGTTATACAATTTCATAGCTAAATAGTATCAGATCAACGCTAATTAAAAAAGCCCCGCTAGAACCTCGGGGCTTTTTTTAAATTTTAGTTAAGCGGCTTTTGCCGCCGACATTTCCATTTCGGCGTCGTCATCATTGCTGTCATCGTACTTCTCGGCTAGTTTCGGGTCATCAACATCATCGTCACCGTCGATAGTCATCATCATTGCCCCACACATTGGGCAACTTTCAGCAAACGCTTCACTGCTATATCCGCAGTCGCAAATAAATCTGTCAGGCATTCTCCTCCTCCTAATTATAACAAGATATATTAATCTGACTAAAGGCATCGCAAGGCATTAAAATGACCGAGGGTCATTATTTGTATTTTTTTCTTCCCTCCAAGGATCTCGACAATGTAACCTCGTCCGCATACTCAAGGTCTCCGCCAACCGGCAAACCTCTGGCAATCCGTGTAATTTCTACTTCGCGTCCATTTTTCTCTATTTGAGTTTTAATGTAGGTCGCAGTGGCCTCTCCTTCGAGCGATGGATTCGTGGCGAGAATTACTTCTCTTATTTTAGGATTATTCGCCACTTTGTCAAGTAGCTCAATGATTCTTAAATTTTCTGGGCCAATTCCATCAATTGGAGAAATTGCTCCGCCAAGCACATGATATAGACCGTTTATTGCGCGGGTTCTTTCTAGGGCCACAATATCTAGTGGCTCTTCAACAACAGCCAAAATTGACTCGTCTCGGCTATCGCTGGAACAAATTTCGCAAATATCCACATCTGTAATGGAAAAACACTCCTTGCAATACATAATATTTTCCATGAGCTCAGTTACAGCATTTCCAAAAGCTAGAACATCGATTTTTGGTTTTTTTAGCAAAAAGAAAACCAGCCTGGCTGCGGTTTTGGGGCCCACACCTGGAAGTTTGGAAAACTCATCGATTAAATTCTGTACTGGTTTTGGAAGCATTGACAAATAAGTTTATTTATGATGCAATAGATACGATTTCGAACAACTGGTCAGGGAGATGAAACCAAATGATTCCGGTTAGGCTGATTTACATGATAGTGCTCATAGCGCTGTCCATGGCGATTTACCCCAACGTCTACACGTGCGCTGGGACATCGCCTGCACATGTCATCGCTCAATATGCGATGAGTCTTATCTGCATGTTGCTCGGGCTGGCTGTTGCCGCAGTTGGTATTAGCTTCCCAACGCCAACCGCCAAGAAGTAATCAAGGGCTGACAGAGAACCAGGCACCTGCGGGAATTTATTCCCAATGGTGCTTTTTTATTCCTCTGGTTTTTCGTCGATTTCCTGCGGACTTTTTGTTTCTAAATTATCTACAGCACCGTCAGTTCCGACTTCTTCCGCTTTCTTATTCGGGTCTTCCCAACTGGCGTATTTACAGCTTGGATAAGCCGAGCAGCCCCAGAAAGTGCGGCCGCGTTTTGTTCGGCGCTCAACCAATGTCCCCTTTTCGCACTCTGGGCATTTTACTTTTGTATCGGTAATAATGGTTTTGGTATTTTTGCACTTTGGATAATTTTCACAGGCCAGGAATTTGCCAAATCTCCCCTCTTTCAACACCATTTTCCCACCGCATTTCTCACATTTCTCACCCTCAGCTTCGGAAACCTTAGTGGTGCCGCCGTCTTCATCGGCGACAACCGCATTTTTCATTTCTTTCTTGTTTTCCAGAGGACGGGAATATTTACAAGTCGGATAATCGGAGCAAGCTATGAACTTTCCAAAGCGGCCAAAACGTTCAATCAATGGCTTCTTACACTCTGGGCATTTTTCGCCAATCTCAACAATTGGCATAATATCTTTTTTATCTAATTCTTTATTCTTTTCTTTCAATGTGGCTGCAAATGGAACATAAAATTCACCAATCACATCTTGCCACTTTAATTTTCCTTCAGCAATTTCGTCGAATTCATCTTCCATTTTTGCTGTGAACTGAAAATCTACGACTTTAGGAAAATGCTCGACCAAAAGGTCATTAACTATTTCTGAAATTTCTTCAGGATAAAATCTTTTTTCCTCAAGGCGAACATAACCTCTGTCCTGAATTGTTGACATCGTTGGCGCGTAAGTTGACGGTCTGCCAATTCCCAGGCTTTCCAATTTTTTAACCAGCGTGGCCTCGGTGTAGCGCTTTGGCGGCTCAGTGAACTTTTGTAATTTTTCGAATTGATGAAAATCTAAAATCTCATCCTTAGTCAATTCTGGAATTGTAACTTTTTCCTCCTCGGCTTCGTCATCTTTACCTTCGGTATAGACTTTAATGAAACCGTCAAACTTAATTGACTCACCACGAGCAAGAAAAACTAATTTCTCTTTAACTTCGGCCAAAACCCTAGCCTCAATAACTTGAAAAATCGCTGAAGACATTTGCGAAGCAACTGTGCGTTTCCAAATTAAATCGTATAATCTTTGTTCGCGTGGATCCTCAGATGCAATTCTCTCATTAAAATGAGTTGGACGGATTGCTTCATGAGCTTCCTGTGCATGTTTGGTTTTTGTTGTATATTTTTGAGCAGTTTCTGGCAAATATTTTTTGCCGTAATCTTTTTCCACCACCTTGCGAATTTCAGCAACAGCAGCAGTGGATAAATTAATCGAATCAGTTCTCATATAAGTAATTTTTCCAGCCTCATACAGACGTTGTGCCAACATCATAGTTTGCTTAACCGAAACGCCAAGCTTGCGCGAGGATTCCATCTGCAAAGTTGAAGTAGTAAACGGCGCCGAAGGGTTTCTAACCGAATCATTTTTGTCCAATGATAACACTTTATATTTAGCACCAGACAAAGTCTTCTCCAACCTTTTTGCATCTTTTTCATTCTTGATATCAAGCTTTTTAATAGGCTTGCCGTTCTCTTCAACCAAAAAAGCTTTGAATTTTAGTTCATCGCCTTTCTGCGACAAAACAACAGCCAATATCCAAAACTCTTCTGGGTTAAAAGCTTTGATTTCTCTCTCGCGCTCAACAACTAAGCGGACAGCGACTGATTGAACGCGGCCAGCAGACAAACCGGATTTAACTTTTTTCCACAACAATGGTGAGAGTTTGTAGCCGACTAAGCGGTCGAGTACTCGGCGGGCCTGCTGAGCATCTACTAAATTCATATCAATTTTTCGCGGATGGGCAACAGCGTGTTTTAGCGCCGTGCCGGTAATCTCGGAAAAAGTAATTCGCTTTACATTTTCATCATCTTCGCGCAATTTAAGCGCCTTGGCCACATGCCAAGAAATTGCTTCTCCTTCACGGTCCAAGTCAGTTGCAAGGTAAATAATTTTTGCTTTTGCTTGCTCTTTTTTCAGTGCGGCAATTGTTTTTTTCGAATCAGTTGGGATTTCGTAGGTTGGTTCGTAATTATTGGCAACGTCAACGCCAAGAACTTTTTTTGGCAAATCACGAACATGACCAAAAGAGGCCAGGACCTTAAAATCCTTGCCCAAATATTTCTCAATCGTTTTTGCCTTTGCTGGCGATTCAACAATAACCAAATTCATTCAGCTCCTTTTGTTTTTAATTTTCCCCTCAAACGAAATCCGCCTCCGACTTTTTCTACTTTACCAGAAATCTCGAAAACTGACATTAGCGAATTTACTGTCACAATATCCAGCTTAGTTAATTTCGAGATTTTGTCAACTTCAAGTGCCTCAAGTTCAATGGCTTTAAAGATTTTTTCTTCCTCAATATTTTCCGGCATGATAATCGAGCTTTTGCCGACAGAAAATGCAATATCGAGTTCGGATAAAATGTCAGCGGCGCCAGTTACCATTTTTGCGCCTTGTTTAATTAATTCGTTTGTTCCTTCGGAAGCAAAACTGTCAATGTTCCCCGGCACGGCAAAAACTTCCCTGCCATATTCATTGGCCAAACCGGCGGTGATTAGTGATCCGGAATCATGTCTGGCTTCAACGACAAATGTTCCTGAAGACATCCCAGCGATGATTCGGTTACGCAGCGGAAAATTTTGTTTCAATGGCGGCGTACCCGGCGGAAATTCAGAAATTATGAGTCCGCCGCTATTCAGCATTCGCTCGCCCAACTGACGATTTGATGTTGGGTATATTTCATCGACGCCGCAACCTAAAACTCCAATTGTCTTGCCACTATTTTCTAAAGTTAAATAGTGGGCCATACCGTCAACGCCAAGTGCCAAACCGGAAATTATTGTAACATCGGCAGATACTAATGAGGGAATAATTTTATCCAACACTGATTTCGAGTAACTGGTATATTTTCTGCTACCAACAACGGCGATAGAAATTGTGTTCAGAAGTTCAATATTACCGCGACAATACAAAATTATCGGCGGATCAAATATTTCAGATAAAAGTTTAGAATATGCCTTTTCGCCAAAAAACACCGGGGCAATATTGAGCTTTTCATAAACCCTTTTATCCAGTTTCAATTTTCTCGCTTCAATAATCCCTTCAAGCGGTGCGCCGAGAAAAAAATTAGACAAGTTTTCCTTCGAATCCACTAAAACTTTTGTCAAGTCATTTTTATAATGATGGATTACCTTTTTTAAAGTTTTCGCCCCAACTTTTGGGCTTTGATCCAAAATCAACAAGGCTTCTTTTTCAGTTTCCGATAGAACTCTGGTCATACTTTCCCCCGTCATTCCCGCAAAGGCGGGAATCTACTATTAGTGGATCCCCGGATCTGGCTACGCCGTCCGAGGATGACAAATTTTTTTGCTATACTATAATAGTAACTTAAATATATATTTTTGAGGAGGCACTATGGGAAATCCTGAAGCCGGAGGACAAATAGGGTTTGAGTACAATGATCCAGCTCCACTACCACCATCAATGTCAAAAGCTGAACCACTAAAGAGAGAATTATTGCCGTCTGAGCCTGTAACTTATCGGACTCCAGAAGAGGCCAGGGTCGCCAAGGCAATGAAAAAGCTCACTGGTAAAGAAGATGCCCCAAATCCATACATAGACAAGTTCTAAATTGATCGAAAAATGCCTGAGATAAAGTATCGAAGGCATTTTTTAGTTGACTTTTTTATGATAATGTGCTATAGTTTATACATACGCTGAAAATCACACGTAGTGAGGCGAGAGATGAAAGATAACCTGACGTTTATCGGGTTGGTTCTGTGGGTAGCGGTTGTCCTGTTTGGCATTTCGGCCGGCATGGACAACTATCGGCTCTGCCGCTCCAACCAGGTCGGAAAGGTCACCGGCTCCGACATTGTCTGGAAACTTGACCACCTTGGTCGGTGGTATCGCTGGATGGTAATGGTCGACGAGGAGCAGTACCAGGCTGTCAAGCGGTCGCCATCACCTGCGCAAGCGGCACTGGCACCAGTTCATGACAGTTCTGGACCGATCATCACAGTTGTAATCGACGACCGCGCTATGATTGAGGCCTTGAACAAGAATGCCCCACCTCCTCAACATGGCATCCCGCCGCAACCCGATCCGAATGACCTTCGCCTCACCGACCCGCCGGCTGGTCATCAGAGCGGTGATCACACCAACGGCTTCTAGCGCGAACCCGACAACTTTCCGAGTTGTCACACCGTCCGACGTAATGGGCGGTGTTTTTTATAACAAGATAGCGAAAACCTCAAACTTTAGTTCGAGGATGAAGCGATTAATAATGAAGCTGAAAGCATACAGAGCGCTAAAAAATACTCTGTGGCTTCAGCCCAGAGTATTTTATTTCTTCGACTTTAATCTTCCAACTGCTTGATTTAAAAGCTTTGTATATAGTATCAATCCAAGTTCTTCCATGTTTCCATGTTGTTCTTTGCCTAAAATGTTACCACCACCACGAATTTCCAAGTCGGAATAGGCAATATCAAAACCACTACCTAAATCAGTCTTTTCGGCCAAGGCCTGCAATCTTTTGTAAGCATTACCAACTAGATTTTTTTTGTATGTGAAATAAGAAAATGCCTGATTCTCTCCCCTGCCGATTCGTCCCCGAATTTGGTACAGCTGCGACAATCCAAAATTATCAGCATCCTCGACTATCAAAGTATTAGCTGTTGGAATATCTAAACCATTTTCAATGATTGTTGAGCAAAACAAAATATCAATTTTCATTGCCGCAAAATCGGCCATAACTTGTGACAGTTTTTCTTCAGGCATCTGCCCATGACCAACGGCAATATTTGCTTTGGGAAAAATTCGACGAAATTCTGCCGCTCTGGCTTCAATAGTTTTGACATCATTGTGAAGAAAATATACTTGACCGCCACGATTTAATTCTAACAGCATATACTCTTCAATTTTTTTGACATCGTACTTTTCAATTTTAGTTTCAATTGGCCTGCGTCCGGCTGGTGGAGTTTTGATAACTGAAAGCTGGCGAATTCCGGAGAGTGAAATAAACAACGTTCTAGGAATTGGAGTCGCCGAAAGGGATAAAATATCGACATCGTTTTTGAAACCTTTCAATTTTTCTTTGTCTTTGACACCAAACCGTTGTTCCTCATCAACGATTAAGAGACCAAGATTTTTGAAAGCAATATCCGATTTAATCAGCCGGTGAGTTCCAACAACCAAGTCAATCTTTCCAGATTTTAAACCGGCGACAATTTTTTCTTGATCTTGTCTCTTGACGAACCTTGAAAGCTCAGCAACCTGAATTGGCAAGTCCTTTAGTCGATCGGTAATGGTAACAAAATGCTGACGGGAAAGGATTGTTGTTGGGGCCAAAATTGCCACCTGGCCACCATTTTCAATTACCTGAGCAGCAGCCCGAACAGCAACTTCGGTTTTACCAAATCCAACATCACCGATTAGCAGCCTGTCCATTGGACGGCCCAACTCTAAGTCTTGGTAAATTTCTGAAATTGCTCGCTCTTGATCAGGAGTTTCGATGTGTTTAAAAGTTGCTTTTAATTTCTTATCCCAGGCAAGATCAATCTTATATTTTGGTCGGGTAATGAGCTCTCTTTTGGCATATACCAACAGCAACTCTTTGGCCAGGGCTAAAATACTTTCCTCAATTTTTTTTCTAGTTTTTTCCCAAACGGTAGAACCCAATCTTGAGAGTCGCGGAGTTTTTCGACTGATACCAAGATACTTTGTTAATTTGGCAATAACTTTCTCTGGCACATACAAAAAATCGCCATTTGCATATTCAATGGCTAAAAATTCCTGACATTTTGCCCCCAATTTTTTTAAGATCCTGCCACGATATATTCCAATTCCGTGGTCAATATGGACTACTAGTTCTGCAGGCTTAACAATATTCTCATCTAACTTAATTTTGTTGTCAGCAATTTCTAGCGAACTGATTTTTTCCTTTTTGTAATTAGTTAAAATATCAAATGAATAAATTTGATCAATCTGGTTGCCAAAAAAATCCAGTGTTATTGGATAAAAATTAGCTGAAGAGTAAATCGTTACTAGCCCACCAGAAACAGAAAACTGCCCAAAGTTAGTCAAGTGTTCGACTCGCTCATAACCCAAAGTATGAAGACCTATGATAAGATCATCAATTTTCATACTTTGACCGTTTTCTATCTTTAGAGTTTTATTTGACATCGCTGACAATTTTGCTATGATTAAGTTAATAGTAATCGTATCTAATTTGCTATCTACGTATCTAGAAAGCCTTTGCCCCTCCTTTGGCTTAAACGGGTCGTGGATAGCAAAGTAGGTGCGATTTTTTTGACTAACATACCATTCTACCAAAAATCTCCCTGTTTTCATAGGGAGATTTTTGTATTCAATGTCATTCCCGCGAAGGCGGGAATCTACTAAACTATTTGTGGATCCCGCATCAAGTGCGGGATGACCCAATGGGTCACTTCTCTACTTCGATACCCATGTTCTTTGCAGTTCCAGCCAAAGTATTCATTGCTGCGTCTACGGTTTTAGCATTTAAGTCCGGTAATTTAATTTCAGCGATTTCTCGAAGTTTTGCCTGAGAAATTTTACCAACTTTTTCTTTTTTTGAGCTTCCTGAACCCTTTTCAATATTGATAGCTTTTTTCAATAGAATTGCTGCTGGTGGATTTTTCAAGATGAAAGAAAAAGTTCGATCTTCGAAAACTGTTATTTCTACCGGAATAATAGTGTCACCTAATTCTCTGGTTTGCTCATTAAAGGAATTACAAAATTCCATAATGTTTACACCATGCTGTCCCAAAGCTGGGCCAACTGGTGGTGCTGGGTTAGCTTTACCGGCAGCACACTGTAATTTAATTATTGCTTTTACTTCTTTTGCCATTGTTTTTTCCTTATACTTTCTTTACTTGCAGGAAGTCGAGATTCACTGGGGTCTCGCGTCCAAACATATTAACCAAAACTTTAATCTTACCTTTTTCGTGATCAATATCTTCAACCTTAGCGTCAAATCCTTTAAGTGCGCCGTCGGTGATTTTAACCAAGTCACCAATTGTGAATTCAATTTTATATTTTGGTTCTTCAACGCCCATTCGTTTTTTGATTCGTTCAATTTCTTCGATTGACATTGGTGTCGGTCTAACGCCGAAGCCAATAAAGCCGGTGACGTTTGGTGTATTTCTAACAACATACCAAGAATCATCATCGACTATCATATCAACCAAAACATAACCTGGAAATATTCTTTTCTCAACAGTTCTGCGTTTACCGTTTCGGATTTCAATTTGTTTTTCTTTCGGAACGATAACATCAAAAATTTTATCTTCCATGCCAAATGATTCAATCCGTTGTTTTAGATTGTCTGATACCTGCTCTTCGTAGCCAGAATAAGTATGAATCACATACCAGTTGCGCTCACCAGACTGACGGTTGGTTTTCAAAATTGTCGGCTTAACTTCCTCAGCTGGAATTTCCTCTGCCGCAGATTCTTCAACATCAACAACTTCAGATTTTACTTCTTCAACTTGTGGATCTTCAGCTTTGGATTTTGAGCTTGTCATAATTTATCCTTTCAAAGAAACAAAATATTGCAATGTATTTGTTAGTCCTAAGTCTATTAGTGCCAAAATTGCCGTAGCGATAGCAGCTGAAACGATTACAATTAGGGTATCTCGAATGAGCTGTTTTCGTGTTGGCCAGGTAACTTTCTTTAGCTCAAGATACGAGTCAATAAAATATTTGGTTACTTTATTTTCCTTCATTTATTTTTAGGATTTTTAAAGTTGTTAGATCTTGTCTGTGGCCAATTGTTCGTCTGTACCTTTTTTTCGGATGATGCTTAACGATCAAAACTTTTGCTGCTTTTTTCTCTTCCAAAATTTCAGCATCAACTGAAGCACCGTCAACTGTAGGCTTGCCGATAATTAGTTTTTTTTCGTCGGCAATTAACAAAACCTCAGAAAGTTTAATTTTCATGTCTTTGGATTCTAGCTTGGAATCAATTTTGATTTTCTTGCCAGTTTCAACAGTAAACTGCTTGCCAGCAAGGCTTACGATTGCGAACATTATATGAGCTCCTGTCATTCCCGCTGAAACGGGAATCTACTGATAGATAATTTCAACCCTCTAATTTAAAAAATCCCCGACGGAATACAAACTAATCTTAGCAAATTCAGAAAAAATAGTCAAGAGGTTAAAAGCTGAGTTTCTTCCGATGGATATAAATACTTTCTAATATGCCGATTAGAATGAACGATGTAATAAGCGAAGAACCGCCAGCACTGACAAATGGTAGTGGTATCCCTGTGACGGGAGCCAAGCCTAAATTCATAGCAACATTCACGACAATTTGGAAAGCAAAAGTTGCCCCAGCGCCAACCGCCAAAAGATATCCGAAGTTATCTTTCGCCAACCTTGCAACGTCAATCGTCCGAATAAGAAGATGTACAAAAGCTGCCAATAATATTAAGCCCCCAATCAACCCAAAAGCTTCGGAATAACTAGAAAAAATAAAGTCGGTCTCCGGTTTTGGCAAGAATTGTAGCTGAGATTGCGAACCGTGACTTAAACCTCTACCGAATATTCCACCAGAACCGATGGCAATTTGAGCCTGAGCAACATTGTATCCTTTTTCATAAATGTATTTTTTGTCCTTTGATGGATGAATTAATGTTTCAACCCTTGTGCGTTGATAATCCATAAGCAGTGGTGTAAAGGGTGGGATTTTGTAGACCGACAAAAAGAATATAGCAATTAAAGCTACCAGAGAGCCGAAAATCAGCACATACTGCTTTGCGGTTAATTTTGAAAAAATAATCATCACAAACCAGGAAAAAATAATCACCAATGCTGTTCCCAAATCCGGTTCAATCAGCACCAAAAACAATGGCGGCAATAACATTAAAAACATATACAAAATATCCGCAGTTTTTACCCGACCAAGCCGGCGGGAAAGAAAGGACGCCATAAAGATAACAGAAACAAATTTATAAAATTCCGAAGGCTGTAGTTGAAAGATTTTCAGGTCAATCCAGCGGGTTGCCCCACCGGTAGTTTTTCCAAATAGATCAACTATAACCAAAAGAGCAATCACAATTAAATATAAATACCAGCTAGTACCAGAAAGTATTCTGTAGTCAAAATTTGCGAGCGCAAACAATATTACCAAACCAATTAAAAAAAATATTAATTGCTTTAGAGCCAAATTGCTTTCAACTTGAGCAAAAACCAAACTGTAAATTACGGCAATTCCGACAAACGATAAAAGAGTAGAAGTGATCAGCAGCGGAAAATCTAGACCCCTGAGTTTCGCAAACATTTATGTTTTAGTCCTTCTTGCCCCAATAAATATGCTTACCCCATCAATTTTAGACTCCTCAGAGATATCTAAAGAATCATTTCTTTTGCCTTCCAACTTCTCGGACAAGGTTTCTTTTTTGATATATTCCAATTCTTTAGAAATTGCGCTTAAAAGTGTCTGGTCTTCAGTTATATAGTAAGTTTCTATTCTATCAGAGATATCAAAGTCGGCTTTTTTGCGTAACCCCTGAACAATTCTAACAAATTCTCGCGCCTTGCCTTCCAAAATTAGATCATCAGACAACTGCGTGTCCAGCTCAATATCATCAGAAATTTCCTTGTCATAATATATGCTTCTAACATTGACCTCACTTGCAATAATTGATTCCAGCTCCACAGACAATTGTTTAGCCTTGTATTTAATCGTCATAAGCGGCTGGCGAACTTTAATTGCCGCTTCTGCTCTTTTGGAAAGACCAAGCTCGACAATTTTTCGCGCTAAATCCATGTCAGCAATAACATCGTCTTTAATAAAGCCCTTGTTTGCGACTGGAAAATCAGACAAGTGAACTGATTCTTTGCCAGTCAAATTTTGATAAATTTCTTCAGAAACAAATGGTGCGAATGGTGCCAAAAGTTGAGATAATTTTGTTAAAACATAATGCAAAGTAGCGTACGCTGCATTTTTATCGTCATCGTTTTCTGACTTCCAAAATCTTTTTCTGCTTCTGCGTATATACCAATTTGAAAGCTCATCAATAAATTCCGCAAACAATCTGGTCGCCCCTGGTAAGTTATACGCTTGCATGTTTTTCTCAATTTCCAGATTCAAAGTTTCAAGTTTGGAAACGATCCAAACATCTAGCAAGTTGCCCGGCTTATAATTTTCTGCCGGGGTCCAATTATCAGTTGTCACATAAAGTATGAAAAAATAATACGAATTCCACAGCATCCTAAACATACCACGGGAGAATTCTGACATATCAGATTCTGAAAAATTCAAATTTTCAGCGGCAACAACAGGTGAAGTCAGGAAATACATCCGCATTACATCAGCGCCATATTTATTAAACATCTCCATTGGGTCAGGATAATTCTGCAATCGCTTTGACATCTTCTTGCCATCCTCGGCCAAAACAATACCGTTAACAATAACATTTTTGAAAGCTGGTTTATGCTGGGTTGCAGTCGCTAAAATATGTAAATAATAAAACCAAGCGCGAGTTTGGTCCACGCCCTCAGCAATAAAATCCGCAGGAAAATTATTTTCAAATTTTTCTTTATTTTCAAAGGGATAATGCATTTGGGCGTATGGCATTGAACCGGAATCAAACCAGGTGTCCAAAACATCAGGGATTCGTTTCATTTCGCTGTTACATTTTTCACATTTGAAAGAAATTTTGTCAACAATATGTTTATGCAAATCGGTCACCTTTTCGCCAGATAATTCTTCTAACTGGGAAACTGATCCAACAACTTTTATTTCGTTGCATTTTTCGCATTTCCAAATAGGCATTACTGATGCCCAATATCTCTGCCTTGAAATTGACCAGTCGCGTGCACCTTCTAGCCACATGCCAAAACGCCCGGCCTTTACATGTTTTGGCGACCAATTAATGTCTTTTGCTAACTCCAAAGCTTGAGTTTTTACTTTTTCAACTGCCACAAACCAGGAAGATGTTGCGTAGTTAATTAGTGGAGTGTCACAACGCCAACAGTGCGGATATGAATGCTCGTATTGCTTTTTATCGAATAATAAATTTTTTCCGGCAAGGTATTTAATAATGGCAACATCAGTAGACTGGACATCCTCTGCCGGCTTGACTGACAAACCAGAGAATTCGCCGTAACCAGGCTTGATAATTCCATCCATACCGACGTGCTGAATAAATGGCAAATCTAATTTTTTTCCCAAATTCATATCGTCTTCACCAAATGCCGGAGCAATATGAACAACGCCGGTGCCATCTTCGGTAGTTACAAAATCGGCCGCAACAACACACCATCCATTTTCAGCATTTTTGACATTTTTATCAACATCGAATAACGGCTGATATTTTAATCCGACTAAATCCGATCCTTTGATATCATCGTGAACAATTTCAATATCATTATCCTTAGTAACGTCTTCCACTCTATCTGATGCCAATATTAGTAGTTCTTTGATGCCATTAATTCTAAGTGCAGAATATTTTATGTCAGCTCCAACAGCCAATGCAACATTTCCTATCAATGTCCACGGGGTAGTAGTCCACGCCAAAATATATGCCGCATCTTTTGTTTCATGATCGCCGAATTTCTGGCCAGCATCTAAATGAAATTTTGCGATTACTGACAAATCTTTAATATCTTTGTAGCCCTCTGCAACTTCAGATTGCGACAAAGTGGTCTCGCAACGAGGGCAAATATGCATGGAGCGATAGCCTTCATAAATCAAATCTTTGTCATATAAATCTTTAAAAACTGACCAAACCGACTCCATGTAATCCAAATCCATTGTTTTGTAGGCGTTGTCCATATCAGCCCAGCGCCCCATACGACGAATAACTTTTTTCCATTCATCAACATAACCCAAAACTTTTGACCTGCAAAATTCGTTGAACTTATCTACACCAATTTCTTCGATCTCTTTTTTAGTTTTAATTCCAAGTTCTTTTTCAGCAATGTTCTCAATTGGCAGCCCATGACAATCCCAACCCCACTTGCGCTCTACCAGTTTGCCCTTCATTGTCCAATAACGCGGTACAGCATCTTTCATTAGTGATGAGGGAATATGGCCGTAGTGAGGCGTTCCAGTGGCGAATGGCGGCCCGTCATAAAAAGTGTATCGTGGCGCGTCCTTGCGAATATCCAAAGATTTCTGGAAGGTTTTATTCTCATCCCAAAATTTAAGGATTTTCTCCTCAAGTTTCGGTAAGTTAAGTTGTGGATCAACCTTTTTAAATGACATTAATGTTATCCCGAATTTACTTCGGAACATCTCCTTAATTATTTAGTTTTATTTTACACTTCCCAAGCTCGTTTTTCAATGTTGACATATATACAATAAAATGATAATATTTTATCGTTTCCAAAAGGAGTTTGTAATGCACAACCTAACGCTAGCACCTAAATGCAAACGGCCAAAGAACGAAGCCATCAGGCTCCAGACAGAACTGGACAAGCTCGCCAAGCAGCTCGAGGAGATCCAGAACAACTGCGAGCACGACTACCGGTTGGCTGAAGCAGTAGAAGCGTACCCGACGCTGGTGGCTGATGCTTACATTGTAATAGGAGCACAGCCTGTATCTTGCCTGAAGTGTTCCGCGGAAAACTTTATCATTGACATGAGCAAAGTCTGTCTGCGATGCTTCAGCGAAGTTGCATTATCGCAAAAACCCGCCCGCGACTTCGACGGATACAGTCACGGAATGGCAGATCTGCAAGGTTGCCCCCGATGTGGCTTCACGCGGGTGTTCATTATGGGGAAAGTGGAGGGCCGCACCATCGTCCGCCACGCTCAAAAGTTTCCTGCAGTTCAACTGAAGCCGCTACAAGCAGTCCGCCAGCTGAAATATGTCGGCTGGAAAGAGTGATAGTTCATCTGGCTCGTGCCCCAACTGGGGCGCGGCTTTTTTTATAACAAGATTCAATAGCCCCGCGAAGCGGACACGAGGCGTTAAAAGCTGTGCTTATATAGTACTATTTTTCTATTTCAACAACTTTGTTCCGAGAGGTTAGACCAGAAACGATATCTATTGATGTTTTTGGGACATCAAAATGTTTTGAAAGTAATTTTACAAGTGCTTTGTTAGCCTCGCCTTCTTTTGGGCGAGCACGTAACCAAACTTTTAGAGAGCCATCTAGAGCTGGCTGGATTTGTTCAACTTTAGCAGATGGAATAACTTTGATGGAGACTTTCATGGTATTTTTCTGTCATCCTGAACTTGATTCAGGATCCAAAAAACTATTAGATAGATTCCGGATCAAGTCCGGAATGACAAATGAGATTGCCACGTCGCACATCTCCTCGCAATGACAAATTAAGCCTCGTCCAGCGCTTTATTGACCAATTTGTCGACCAACTTGTTCTCCTCCCGTGGGATGTGAATGAAAGAGATACTTAGCTGCATTTGGGCAATCATTTGTCGAATTTGAGCAATAAAAAGCTTTAAGTGGTCCTGTTTAATTTTATAATTACCATTGATCTGTTCAACCACAAGCTGTGAGTCAAGCCGACAGATTACTTCTTTCTCGACAATATTATTTTCAGCAAACCACTTGGATTTAGTTAATATCTCCAATGCTTTGATAATTGCAAGGTACTCCGCCTCATTATTTGTTCCGTGGCCAATACACTCCTTGTATTCATGAATAACTTTTTGATCGGCATCAAAAAAAACTACGCCAACCGCTGCAGGACCTGGATTTCCCCGAGATCCACCGTCTGTATTTATATAAATCTTATCCATTAAATTCCCAACCCGATTTTTTTCCTCACTTCTTCTAGCGTTTTTTGGGCAATTGGCTCGACTGACTTGGCGCCATCGATTAGAGTTTTGCGCAACTTATCCTTATCGGCGATGATTTCTTTGTATTTTGCTTGCTTTGGCTCTAAAAATAAAATAATTTCTTCAGCCAGAGCCTTTTTAAAGTCCCCGTAGCCTTTACCAGCAAAATCGGCTTCCAAACTTTTTATATCGCGGCCGGAAATTCCAGAGAAAATATTTAGCAAGTTTGTCATTGCTGGTTTATCTTCGCGTGCAACAATTTCACTTCCAGAATCTGTAACTGCTCGACTAATTTTTTTTCGCACAACGTCTGGTTCATCCGACAAAGCAATAAAGTTGTATTCCGAGCCGGCGGACTTTGCCATTTTCTTTTCCGGGTTGTCCAAGCCCTTAACCCGCTGAACATCTTGGCGAATTATTGGCTCGGGCACGGTAAAAACGTTACCATATTTATTATTGAAACGGATTGCTAAATCACGGGCTAACTCGACATGCTGTTTTTGGTCGTCGCCAACGGGCACGTCAGTCGCGCCGTATAATAGTATGTCGGCAGCCATTAGAATTGGATAGTCAAAAAGCCCAACGGAAACTAAGTCCTTTTTCCCCTCAGACTTTTCTTTATACTGTGTCATTCTGCCCAACTCCCCCATAGTGGCGAAGCAATTCAAAACCCAGGCCAATTCGGTGTGCTCCGGACGCATTGACTGAACAAAGATTTTTGATTTCGATAAGTCGACACCGCAAGCCAGATACCAAGCAGCGACATTTAGAATATTCTCAGGCAATTTAGGATCGCGATCAACAGTAATGGCGTGCAAATCAACAACGCAAAAAATTGATTCATCAACTTTATGCTGCAAATCCACCCATTGCTTAATGGCACCGAGATAATTACCTAAATGCAGGATACCAGTTGGTTGAATGCCTGAAAAGATTCGTTTCATATTTTGCTCCGCAAAATTAAATTCTAAATTCCAACCTCTAAACTCCAGACAATTTCAAAATTCAAATATCTTAAAGTTTTAAAAATTTGGATTTTGGTCATTTGGATTTGTTTAGAAATTAGGAATTAGATATTAGAAATTGATTTTATCAATAGCTTCTGCCAGTAACCATTGTTCGCAGTTGAATCTTTGCCCGATGTCTTGCAGCTTGAGATGAATAGTTTTTTGTTTGAATCGTCATATCAATTTTAAGATACGGCGCCTGCAAACAACTAGAATTGTAACAGAAAAACCCGGAAAGATTGAGTGTGCTGATTTCAACATTCGAGCTGTTGAGTCTGAGGAAATTGTAGCCGCTCGGCCGCTCGTCAACTTTAGGTGGTGAAGCCAGGGAGTTGAATCTCAACTTATTTGATGTCGTATCGGCAGTATATTCGATATTATTATTTTTTATTCTGTAAATTTTTAAGCCAGCACTGGAAAAAAGAACTACTCCAGTTGGAATATCGGCCGCGCTTGCGATTGATCCATCATCTTTCAAAAACAAAATACCTTTGGCCTGAATATCACTTCCAGCCGTTCCGGCTGGAATATTTGTTGTTCCAGTTCCGATAGCGTTTACTGTGTCGTCTGATATTTGACGCAAAATACGCTGAGCTTCATTATTCACAGTTGAGCTAGCGGTAACCAAGCTTTGGCTACCTATAACATTGGAAAAAATGCCTGTAGCAATAATCATTGCAGTCGAAAATATCGCTACAGCAACTAGAATCTCAATTAAGGTAAAGGCTTTTTTTGATTTCATATTCTTTAACACTGTTCTTGTTTGAAAATTGCTCACAGTCCCCGCTTCCAGTTGGTAAGTAATTCAGTGGCTTGAATTGTGCGGTCGCTTCCGTTTTCGGTCCAATCAACCTGAACTTTAACTCGAACCGAGTTAGCACTTGTAATTGTTGCGTTGCTGATGGCTGGATTAATACCAGAAACTATAAAACTAATCTTTCTGATATATGTTACGGGACCAATAGTAATTGGCTCTCCGGCGCTGTCTGGCGTTAAGGCAATTCTTGAGGTAGTATTGTCTGGATAGCATGAGTTCAAGCGACCTTCAGTAACTTTATATACACTAGAGTAATCTAGTGGCGAAAGCCCAGTGGCGCTACAAACAAAAGTGTTCCAATTTGTTGTATCCTGCCTATCAACTAAATTAGTATCACGGATTTGTCTTACACTTTCGATTCCTTCTTGTGCCAAATTAAAAGCAACAGATCGTCCTCTGGCAAAAATAATATCGCGAGCTACCAGGACATTGATCGCCAGCAGAGAACCACAAATCAAAATCAATATTGCGCAAGCAACCAGAGTTTCTATTAAACCGAAGCCCCGAGATTTTTTAACTAAAAATTTCATCTAAAAAATTAATTATTTGATATTGATAGCAGCTGGGAAGCGGTTGTATTTAGTATCGTTGCGGTTTTGATAATTGAGCCCGCACCCCTGGTCGTGAGCCCTATTGCAATTGAAGTTGAGCAATCAGTTGGAGAGCAGGAAATATTTTCATCTGGCAGGGTCCCACCAAAAGTAATCTTAAGCTCGTTACCACCAACATCGCCATTCACCATGATATCTTCGGCAAAATCAATTTTATCAATAATTATTGGCCCAGCCGGATCATCAGTTTTTAGATACAGCTCAGCGCGATTTATATTCGATGAATTAGTGAACTTAATTTCGTAATTGTAATTCTTGTTTGAATCAAGCCTGGAGACATTCTCCGGATTGTTCTGCAGCGACCTGGCGTAATTGAAAAGTGAAACAAAATTTCGGATGTCGCTGTCCGCAGTGCTTCTTTTTTGATAATAAGAAAAAATAGGGAAGGCAATTCCAGTCATCATGCCGATTATAGCAAGAGAGATCAGAAGCTCAATCAGCGTCATCCCCTTCCTTTTATTCGGCACTTGCAAAAAAGCGGCATAGTAGCGCTGCGTAATTTTCATGATTATATCATAGCAAATTTTTGGCACAAATTAACTAGCTGGTTACCCCAAATAATACAAATTAGGGCTGCTATAATTAAAAAAGGCGCAAAAGCAATTTCTGACTGCACTTTTTTCTTGCTAGACATCATTAGGATTAAACCGACAATAGCACCAATAATAAACGATAAAAATAAAAACAGGATTGATCTGTGGGCACCGAGCAAAAAACCAAAAGCTAGACCAATTTTGATGTCGCCTGATCCCATCATCCGTTCTTCCGAAATACCCACCATAATTCCCAGTACACCACCGCCAATTAAGCCACCTAATAGAAAATCGTTTATAGAAAAACTTGAACTAAGTACCGTAAGCACGATTGCGGAAATCAACAGCAACCAGGAAAAAACTTCAGGAATTTCAAGAAACTTGGCGTCATATACGAAAATTAACATAGATACACAAGCGATCAACAAATAGCCGATTAGTGGGTAGTCAACACCAATTGTTTTTGCCAAGAAAAAAAAGACGATTCCAGTAGATATTTCAACCAGTGGATATTGCAATGATATTTGTTTTCGACAATTTCGACACTTACCCCAAAGAATAATATAGCTCGCAACCGGAATAAGATCGAACCAAGCAATGGTTTTTTTACAGTGAGGACAATAGGAGCGGCCAGAAACCAAGCCTTTCATCTCAGGAAAGCGAAAAATTAGCACATTTAAAAAACTGCCAACAAACAAGCCGACCAGCAAAAAAATTAAAGCTACTGCCATAAACATATCTTAGCAAAAACAAGTTTGTCCCGCTAGAAGCGGGACAAACTTTCCATATACGCAAAGGACACGCTAGGCTAGGACGTAGCGCACTGATTTTTTGCATCTGTAAAAACAGGAACGGCAGGAGTGGTGCCAGCCGCAGCTGTGGCTACACCAATAATTTCAAACGACTGTCCATTGTGAACACAGAAAAACTTGTTAGGAATACTAAGCGCGCTAATAAGCGCATAATCGCTCGATGTAGGTCCGATGTTGATAAAATATGAAGAATTATTTTGGTTAATTGGAAGCTTTGGCACTAACCTGCCTCCAGTTGCGGCATCACCACTGTCTGTCCAGCGAGCAATATTTCTGTCAGATGTGCCAAGATTATCCTTATCATATATAAGCTGCGTGAAAGCTAGTGGCATTGGGGTTAGAGGCCTATCAATTTTAACAATCTCAAGGGCCTGTGAAAGTGATGTCATATCGCTCTTAACTTGCGCATCGTAGGCTTTCTTTCTGGCAGCGTTCAAACTAACAAAGATAACGGCAGCCAATATGCCAATAATGGCGATAACAATAAGAAGCTCAATTAATGTAAAGGCTTTTCTACTCTTTCCGCCACAGGCGGACTGCATTACTTTTCGCATTTTCCTCCTACACCCCGTTAAATACTCGTTTCGCGAGTTGCGCCGTAGGCGCATTTAACAGGGGTAAATAAATATTTAACTAAATTAGCAATTCAATGCTACCGACCGACCGCGGCTTACTGCATTTGTGCTATTTGTAAAGTTCTACACTTATAATGATACACTTTTTGGAGCTCTTTTGAAATTATTTACAGTGAACTTTTGTAGTAGCTATTTACCATAAATATATGGTAGAAAAAACAAGTTTGTCCCGCTAGAAGCGGGACAAACATTAACAAAAGCTAAGAATCACTTCTAGGAATCACACGCCGTATGAGCATTTTGAAGATTGGTGGCTGCTGGAGTTGTCCCAGCGGCGGCGGTTGCAACCGCAGTAAACTCTTTGGATTGGCCGTCTTTAATGCAGTAAAATTTGTTCGCGACACTAAGTGCGCCAACCATGGAGTAAGAGTTGCCAGCAATAATGTGAATGCCATAAACGCCACCATTTGGATTAGTAGGTAGTTTCGGAACCAATCGATTACCGGTTGTAGCATCACCACTGTCTGTCCAGCGAGCAATATTGGCATCATTTGAAGTGGCAACGGTTGAAGGGACATCTACAAGTGTGGACCAATTAAATCCTGGCAAGGTTCTGTCTATCTTAACAATCTCAAGGGCCTGTGAAAGCGATGTCATGTCGCTCTTAACTTGCGCATCATAGGCTTTCTTTCTAGCAGCGTTCAAGCTGACAAAGATAACAGCAGCCAAAATGCCAATAATGGCGATAACAATAAGAAGCTCAATTAATGTAAAGGCTTTTCTACTCTTCATTTTTCCTCCTAAATAAATATTTAACTAAATTAGCAATTCAATGCTACCGACCGACCGCGGCTTACTGCATTTGTGCTATTTGATATATTGGAACTAATATAGCAAAAACTAAGACAGCCACTCCAATGCCTACAAGAACCATAGCTAGCGGCTCAACCAATGAATATACACCACTGATTGCGTTCTGAGCTTCGTCTTCATAAAACTTAGCCAATTTCTCCATTACATCAGCAGATTTACCGGTTTGCTCGCCAACCGCCATCATTTGGCTAATTAGCGGTGGGTACAATGGATCCTTAGAAAGTTCTACACTTAATGATACACCTTTTTGAACCTCTTTTGAAATTCTTTGGAGCGAACTTTTGTAGTAGCTGTTTACCATAACGTTACCGGTTGTGTTAATTGCGTCCAAAAGCGGCACACCCGACTCAAAAAGCATTTGAATTGTTCGACAGAACCTTGCCATATAGACATCTGATGACACCTTCTTGAACCCTGGGATGCTTAATTGTGCCTTGGCGTAAAAGGCCTTACCTTGATTTGTGGCCAGATAATAGCGACCAAAAAATACAAGTAAAAGCACAGCTAATAATATTATCCACCAGTAGCCGGAGAGAAAATGGGAAATGGAAATTAAGGTCGATGTCGCCCAAGGAAGAGCGGCGTTGGAATCTTTAAAAACAGATTCAATTTGCGGCACAATTTTCACCAGTAATAACCAGCCGACACCAATTAAAGCTACAATAATGAAGATTGGGTAAATCATTGCTGAGAAAAGTTTGGCAGACAAATTTTGATCTTTATCAATTTTCTCTGACATTCGCTGCATTACTGTTTCAAGGTTACCGGTTGATTCGCCCGACCTAACAACATTAACAAAAAGCTCGTCGAAAACATCCGGGTATTTTGCCAATGAAGATGAGAAATTCAACCCTTCTTCTAGGTCGCGGTTGACGTTATAAAAAATACTTTTGAGATACTGATTATCAGTTTGGGCCGCAATAATGTTGATTGACTTTGGCAACGACAAACCAGCAGAAACCATAGTGGAAAGCTGGCTGGAAAAAATAGCCTTGTCTCTAAGAGAAACCTTTTTGCGAATTCCAAAAACCGAAAAAACCTCAGTGGTTTCGGGGAAAATGTCGACGGTAACCAGATTATTTGAACGCAGAATCTTTTCTGCGGCCAAAACATTATCAGCTCGAACAACGCCGCCGACCATGTCGCCGCGATCATTTTTCGCCCTGTATTTAAATCTCATCATATTAATACACCATCATTTTTAGAGACTTCGGAGATATTGACCAGGTCAGTGCATCTTCGAGCGAAACTTCTCCGCGAGAAATTAATTCAGCCAGAACCTTATCAAGCAAAATCATACCTTCTGAAGCAGATGTTTGAATAACATTCGGAATTTGATGTATTTTGTTATCACGAACCAAGGTGCGAATTGCAGGATTTGCAATCATTACCTCAGCGGCAACCGCTCGGCCACCTGATATTTTTGGAATCAGCCTTTGGGACATAACTCCCAAGAGAACTGACGCCAGCTGGCTCCTAATTTGCTGTTGCTGATAAGCTGGGAAAACTCCAACGATTCGATCTATGGTTTGAGCAGCTGAATTTGTGTGCAGAGTCGTCAAAACTAAGTGTCCAGTTTCCGCCATTGTTAGCGCGGATTCGATGGTTTCCAGATCTCGCATTTCACCAATGAGTATAACATTTGGGTCCTCACGAAGAGCACTCCGAAGCGCTGCTGGAAAACTTTGACTGTCAGTGCCAATTTCACGTTGGGAAACCAAGCTCTTTTCGCTGGTAAACAAATACTCAATTGGATCTTCAATAGTAATAATATGCTCGCGCCGCTCTAAATTAATTTTTTGCACCATTGAAGCCAGTGTGGTTGATTTTCCATGGCCAGTTGGGCCGGTAATAATAACCAGGCCTTGAGACTGAGAGGTAAAAAATTCAACGATTGGCGGCAAACCAAGTTCTGTGTAAGTTTTTACCTTGCTAGGAATTAACCGCAGTGATGCAGCCGGCAGATTCTTTTGCAAATACACATTTGTGCGGAATCGAGTGTGATCAAATTCAAAAGAAAAATCCATTTCTGTTTTAGATTTAACTTTTTCTAAAATCTCTGGGCTGGCGATTTCCGACAGTAGATTATTAACCTTATCAAGCGTCAAAGGTGGCTCAGAGGTAACTGGCAGCAACCTACCATCTATCCGCAGTAGTGGATGAGAACCAACAACAATATGGATGTCAGAGGCACCTTTCGAGATCGCCAAACTAAGCAGGCGTGAAAACGCCGGGAACTTCGAAGTATCATTGCCAGTAGGCTCCATATTCCCTCCAGGATGTTAACTTAATATTATGATACCAAAGAAAAACCACTGCAGTCAAACAATGTCTAGCGTATTTGATCAATCATTTTTATCATTGTTTACTTTTGGTTCTATGTTTTCCTTTTTTTCTTCTGGTTCGCAGTCTGGCATTGCCGGTTTCGGGGCAACTTGAGCTTTAGCCGCATTGATGGCCTCACCCATCCCAACTTCACCAGTAGCCAGCAGTACTTCATCGATTGTAGTCAACCCGTCTATTGCCTTTAAAATGCCATCTTGCTTCATTGTTAGCATTCCAGCTGCTATTGCCGCGTCTTTAATTTCTGAAGCTGGTCGACGAGAAACTGCTAAGTTCTCGATTTGATCATCCATAACCAAAAGTTCATAAATGCCGACTCGCCCCTTATAACCCTCTGTGCACTCTTTGCATCCTCGACCCTTATAAAATTGTAACTCTTTCACCCTGGCGATATCGTCCTGATTGGTTTTAGAAATGCTGTTAACTTCTTTTTGAATGGCTTGCTTTAGGGCTTCTGGAATTTCAACCTTTTCCCTGCACTTAGGGCAAATGCGACGAAGTAATCTTTGTGCAATAATTAAATTTATACTAGAGGTAATTAGAAATGGCTCAACTCCCATGTTGATCAGCCGAGGCAGTGCTGACGCCGCATCATTAGTGTGCAGAGTGGTTAGGACCAAATGACCAGTTAGAGCTGCGTGTGTAGCCATTGAAGCCGTATCAGCATCGCGAACCTCACCAACCATAATGATGTTTGGGTCTTGTCGCAAAATGCTTCGAAGGCCTTCAGCAAAAGTAAAACCAATTTTTGGCTTAATTTGGCACTGGTTAACACCAGGAACTTCGTATTCAACTGGGTCCTCAAGGGTAACAACATTCACTCCTGGCTGGTTTAATCGATTAAGTATCGCGTACAAGGTTGTGGATTTTCCTGATCCAGTTGGGCCAGTGGACATAATAATTCCATACGGCTGTTTGATTTGCTCCATTACAATTTTGAAAGCCGAACCGACAAACCCCAAATCCTCCAGCGACCTTATTCCTTGAGTCTTATCCAAGATTCTCATTACGGTTTTTTCGCCGTAGACAGTTGGCAACATAGAAACGCGGACATCAACTTCTCGCTCCATGAAGTCAACTGAAAAACGACCATCCTGTGGGATCCTGGTTTCATCAAGTTTCATGCCTGCAAGTATTTTTATTCGACTTATAATTTGAGGACCATATTCCGGCGGCAATTGAAAAATATCTTTCAATATCCCATCGACTCTGCAACGGATTCTAAGTCTTTTGGCCTCTGGCTCAACATGAATATCAGAAGAACCGATAGTCAGAGCAAAACTGATTATTCCAGCTACAAACTTTGGGGTTGAATTTTCACTGGCAATTTCCTTTAACTCTTCCACTGTCTTCACATCCTTACCCAAAAGTTTTCCTATGTCTTTTTCCTCATTTTCTAATTTTTTTGTTGCCTCAAGTTCATACCTAACTTCATCTTGAGCTGACGCTGGCTGATCAGAACTTTTTTTTGGCCCGGATAGTTCGCCAAATTTGCTGGTTTGCATTGGGACAGCTTTACTGATGGACTCTTCGCTGGCGATTCCAGGCTTATTGTCAGAGACCAATGATTCCAACAAGCCGCTAAAGGCTCCGCCGTCAGCTTTTTTCTCCAAAACTTCGGGTTTGTCTAAAACAACACCAGCTGCAGCTTTTTGATAGAGAGAAATAAGATAATCTATGTCATCCTTTGAAGTAGAAAACTCCTCTAGCTCCAAATTGTTATTGGTTTTTAGATATTCAATGATTTGCTTAGTTTTAGCATTGTACGGATCTTCCTGGGCAATTCTAAATGTTTTTGGACCTAGTTTGTCAAAAATAACTAACCTATTTTTCAAGATAAATTCCAGCGGCAATAATTGCAAAACTTTTTGGTCAACATTTCTATTGCGTAAAAAAATTACTGGCAAGTTACCTTTATCTAGGGACACAGCCTCTTTGCCACGACCAAGAACCTGAATCAAATCCTCAGGTGTGGTAATAAATAGTTCCAAAGTTAAATTTTTACTGGCGACTAAACTCTCCAACGTTTGATTTTGCGGCAAAAATAACTCTCCAGGATTTGCAATCGCCAAATTGAGTATTTGATTTTTTTTTGCAAAAGCCGCTACCTGGAACTTCTTAGCCAAGCGCTCTGGGACAACTTTTTTAACATCTTCCGGAATCGCAACGTTATGAAGTGAAATAAACGGCAGTTTTAATATGATGCTGTAGGCCTTGTTAATCGCCTCGCGAGAAATTAATTTATTTGATAATAAAAAACGTTCAATCGCAAGATTGTTTTGATATTTAGATTTAATCTTTTCACCATCGGCCGGCAGAACCAAGCCCTGAACTACAAATACGTCGATAATTGATTGAGAAGAAAGGGCCTGATAAAGACCGCTAAATTGCGAATTAATAATTGGAGAATTTTTTTTTTGACTATCCATATTTATAAATACAAATTTCTAAACTCTAATATCTAATTCCTAAACAATATCAAAATTAAAATGTTTTATCTTCTTTAATATTCAAGAATTTGATCATTTGGGTTTGTTTAGAATTTAGAATTTTGATATTATAATTTCATTTAAAGACTGGCAAATGGATCATCCCGTCCCTCCTTCGAGGTAGGTTCGGGGATTGGAATGCCAGAATTATTTTTTAAACCATCAAGAATTTTTTGAGCCCGAGTCTCAAGCCCGGCCACACTAATCGGCTGCAAGTTATCTGTTGTTTTGAAGCTATCTACTGACGGTCGGCTTGACCAGAACCACATCCAAACAAATGTGACAATAATTAGTACCAGCAAAGCCAAGCTTACCACTAGCATTGCCTTATCAGAAAAAGTATTTTGTTTCATTGTGACACCCCGATAGAGCTAGAAATTGCTGGACGGCTATAGACCTCAATTGTGATTGAGGCAGATAAGCCATTCTCTGAAGCAGACAAGCTCAAATTATTAATCTTTGAAAAACGAATTGAAGTTTCTAAGGAATTAATAAAGGTATTGATGTTCTGGAAGGTGCCAAAAACCGTTAGGCTGGTTAAGAAACTTTTGCCTGACGCGACACCCGATGCTCCACCAACAATAGCAGCAGATGGCGGCGACAAACTAGGCAACAGTACCTGGCTCTGGCTAGCAATTACTTCAATTTCGGTGATTAAATCAGGAGCATTAGCACTCTCAGGAACAGCAATTAACAGATTGTTTACCACCGATGACAATTCCGTCATTGATTTGTCAGCAGCAGAGATAGAGTCAAGCTTTTCATTGGCTGAGGTAATTTCTTGATCATATGCAGTAATTTTTGAGGTGTTGTCTGCAATTGTGGGCATAAAAAGATCACTGCAAATAAAATAGCTGGCAATGGCCAAAATGGCTGTTATGGCCGGCAATAATAGATTTAAATCTTTTTTATTCACTTGCACCTCCAACGCTACCAGCGCTATCGGCAGAATCAGTGTTAGAATCAGCCGACGAAGCAGTAGACCAATCTTTGATTTCTGCCGTCATGGAAAAACCGACCAAGCTAGAAGATTCGTCATCTGACTTGGTAAGGCCAACTATTTGAACATTTTTTAACTTTGGCGAAGCTCCAAGTGCCACGGCTAAGTCGGCGACAGAACGAAAAT
>Ga0194044_10000168_pt1 | contig 28829 bp, 24 predicted proteins | sample JunL4417m_MetaG_FD_155460 | JGI IMG/M metagenome (GOLD analysis project Ga0194044, IMG submission 155460) | Anoxic zone freshwater microbial communities from boreal shield lake in IISD Experimental Lakes Area, Ontario, Canada - Jun2016-L442-17m | ecosystem: Environmental > Aquatic > Freshwater...
TTCCAGCAATTGCACCTGGGATTTCAGCGACCAATACTGCGATGATTGGCTCATCTATGGGCGCCCTTGAAACGCTATATGCGCAGGCACAATTACCCGAAAAATTTGTAACTGCACTTGCCCTTTCAACACATTGGCCATTCGGTGGAGAAGCTTTAGTCGAGCGAACTATTAATTCTTTGCCACAAGCCGGCTCACATAAAATTTGGATGAGCCACGGAACTAAAGGTTTAGATTCTCAGTACGCGCCGTTCCAGCAGTTGGCAGATAAATTAATGAAGGAGCGCGGTTACCTGCCCCATGATTTTGTAAGCAAGATTTATGAACGTAGTGGCCACAATGAAAGATCGTGGGCTAAATACTTAGACCAACCAATGAGGTTCTGGCTTACTGCTTAACGTGCGAGTTAGGCAGTTGGTAAATCAATGCCGGTATGTGGAAGCTCAAAAGTAGTTCCCTTTGAATTTGTTACTACTGCGCGAAGTTCTAGTTTTTTACCTGGGTATTCCAATGGATCGATGTAAACACTGTACGGAGCGCCAGTATCACTGCCCAAAGAAATCCAAGGTTGATCGGCGCCAGTTCTGCAGTAGAAAGTAACTTTGACTAAATCCTTGGAAGTAACCGAGGCTTTAGTTTCAAAATAACCAGATAAGAAATCCATGGTGGAAGTAATTTTTCCAACTTTTACATCGGTCTTATCAATCGCCTTGTTGGCTTTTAAAACTACGGTAGAAAGCGCCGGGACTGTAAAAGTTATGTTTTCATTTTTTATCGAAGGAGTTGCTTTGCCTAGTAGTAGTTTCCAACCACCCGTTGATGTTGCCGTTGTAACCGTAGTTTTCACTGGCTTATTTGAGTTATTAAAAGCCACTACGTACTCGCGACCTTCAATATCGTCCTTCTTAGATATTACTAAGAGCGAATCTTTGGCTGAACGTATTTGCATCACCGAGTTCGCTAACCCGGGATTTGCCGCTCGAAGTTTGGCCAACTCTTTCAGGTAAATCGCAATTGGGTTGGTATCAGTGATTGCAAATGAATCGCCAGAACCGACCGGCTTACTTCCGATACGGGGTTCGGTTTTCCAAACACTCACTTTGGTCGCAAACATATCTTGGCGAGCCATCTGATCGTTACCAGCACCACTACCTGTCATACCTACTTCATCACCGTAGTAAACCGTTGGGATGCCCCTGGTTAAATACATCAAAGCATTTCCGAGCAGAACACGTGGCAGTAATTCATTGGGGTTGTTAATTCTCTTCGATTCAATAATTTTTCCAGAACGGCCCATATCGTGATTACCCAAGAAAGTAACTAAGTTACTAGCATTTGAAGTAGCACTGGTATAGACATCATCATAAGCAAAAAGAGTGTCCAGAACAGAAGCATCGGAATATCCCGAAGCAAACTCGGTAGCTAAACTCTGAAAAGGAAAATCGAGGACAGTCTGAATTTTGTTGCGCCGTACGTAATTCATCAAGTTGATTGGATTGACATCATAAACTTCGCCAAAAGTAGTGAAGTTATCGATCCCCACTGATTTTGCCGCTGCATTAATTTGAGGTGACCAGTTTTTAAAAAAGTTGTCATCTACATGCCGCGCGGTATCTACACGAAATCCTACGAAACCATAATTCTTAATCCATTGACTATAAACATCGGCCCAACCGTTATAGACAACTGGCTTTTCAGTGGCGACATCATCTAAGCCGTAAAAATCTCCGATCTGAATACATGGGCCATCTCCCCAGCAGTTACTCATAGGACCCACGTTGTGATAATTACTTAAATCATTGAGCCACGCTGGATTTTTAGCGTTTTCTTGTCCAGCTGGAATGTAGGCAGTGTGATCGTTGTAAGCGATTACGTCGCCTGTGTGATTTGTAACAATATCTAGAATTAACTTTAAATTTAATTTCTTTGCACAATCGGCAAAAGCAATCAGATCGGCTTTAGTGCCAAGATGCGGATCAACATTGAGGAAATCAACGCCCCAATAGCCGTGATAGCCCGCACCGCTGGGAGTTGGTTTCTGTTGGACAACTAAAGGCGTTACCCAGACTGCCGTGAAACCTAACTTCTTAATTCGAGCTAATCCATTATCTCCTGGACTGCATGTACCAGTTAAACCCTTTAAATCACCGCCGTGAAAGAAAGCTGTTTCCTTGGGGTTATAACCCGGTGATGCGTCATTTGAAGTATCGCCATTTAAGTAGCGATCTGGCATTACAAAATAAATAAGATCTTTGGATAACCCAACTGCAACTGAGTCAATAACTGGCGATGCCGCAAATGAAGTTGCTGCAATAGTTAAAAAGAGCGATGTGGCAACTAAAAGCGCCAACTTCTTTTTCAAAACTAACCCTTAACCGAACCTGCAGTTAATCCGCTGACGATATATTTTTGTAAAGACAAGAAGATAATCACAATTGGGATTGAAGCCAGAATAGATCCAGCGGCAAATGGTCCCCAGTTTTGCGAATATTGACCGCCAATGAACTGCTGCAAACCAACTGCAACGGTGCGATTATTCATATCCACCAAGAAGAGTCGGGCAAGAATAAATTCGTTGAAAGTTCCGATAAAACTGAGCAGTGATACAACTGCAAGAACTGGTGCGGCTAAAGGAACGAAAATTAACCAGTACGTTTGAACTTCTGACGCACCATCAATTTTTGCCGCTTCATCTAACTCTGCCGGAATTGAATCAACGAAACCTTTCAAGAGCCAGATATTGACGCCCATGGCACCGCCTAGATAAACCAGCAGCAGGCCAGGTTTAGTACCTAAACCAATTGCAGGGGCAAAACCACCTACGCGTTCCATAATTACGTACACGGCAGAGATAGCCAAAATAGCCGGGAACATCTGCACTAATAGAAGTAATTGAATTCCGGTTTTTCGGCCTTTAAAAGCTAAGCGGCTAAAAGCAAAAGCTGATGCGGAGCCAATCATGACTGAAAGCACTGAAACCGAGCCCGCAATTATCAGCGAATTCTTCACCCACGTTAAATAAGGAATTGCTGGGTTATTAAAGAGCAGATGGTAATTCTTGAATGAAATCTCATGTGGGACAAAAGAGGTCAACTGCAAACTTCCAGAAGAAGCAAATGAGGAAATGACAACTAGATACAAAGGGAAAAGTGAGAATAGGCAAACACCGACGGCAATAATGTGCCGCCATGAATCATGCATTAGCCATTTTTTCATGCGAAAGTATCCAATACTTTAGATTTTCGCAGGCCATACAGTGAAATTGACGCAACTAGCACGAAGATAATTAATGAGATCGCACTGGCTAAACCTAAATCTTGTGTACCGGCACCAAATGCAATCTTGTAGGTATAGCTAATTAAAATATCGGTTGCTCCTGCAATTTGTCCATCCAACTCATTGCGTGGGCCACCACCGGTGAGCAGATAAATAAGGTTGAAGTTATTAAAATTAAAAGCAAAAGATGCGATCAGAAGTGGTGAAAGAATTTGAAGAAGCAGCGGCAGCGTAATCTTTCTAAATATTTGCCGAGGGTTTGCGCCATCAATTGCGGCAGCTTCTAATAATTCACTTGGAATCGCTTGCAAGGATCCACTTGAGATTAAATAGAAGTAAGGGAAACCCAGCCAAAGGTTTACTAAAATAACGGCAACTCGGGCAAAATTGGGATCAGAGAACCAAGCAATATGCGTTCCAAGCAAAGTATTAATGGCGCCAAACTCAGTATTAAACATTCCACCCCAGATTAAAATACTCATAACGCTGGGCATCGCATAAGGCAAAACTAAAATTGAACGATAAATTCGGCGGCCGTGAATTGGCTTGTTAAGTGCAAGTGCCAGTAGTAAACCTAAAGCAAAAGTTGTTAATACCGTCAGTGAAGCAAAAACCACGGTCCAAATAAATACTCGGACTAAGGGGCCGCGCACTCGTGGATCGCTCATGATTTTTGTGTAGTTTTCAAACCAAATTGGTGCACGCCAGCCCGGCTCAAGAATTGCCGCTTTATTATCGGGTTGGGCATAATTTCCGCGTCCGTTGTCCTTGTATACCGCGCCGTCTATAAGGCTTTTAAATTCATCTTGAGCTGGCAAGTATTCCAACGCTTGTTCTGAAACAACACCAGCATCAAAGCCCTCAAGGGCAATGAAAGTTTTGTCTAGGTACTTGAAATGAATATTTGAATACGAGGTATCGGCATTGCTCATTTGGGCATCGGTTAATGCAGTGAAATTTGGTGCCGTAATAGCCACGCCGTTTGGATCTAGAGTTACATCGCGTGCATCTACCGGAATTCTGGAATCAGCGGTGGAGACAAAATATTTTAAGTTGGCGATATCTGAGACAAGAATTGCTGGCACTCCATTGACTTTACCGAGTTTGATGTCAAAGGATTCACCTGAAGGTGCGGCCTGAATTGCACGGGCCTTGATCTGAATTATCGCTTCTTGCTTAGAGATAATATTGCCAGTTTTATAGTTAAAACCCGACATGGTTACGGTGTAAAGGATTGGTCCAATAACAAAGGCAATCAGCAAAAGAATTCCAGGAATAAAGAATTTCAGTGGAATCGAAATCTTCGTTAGATAAGTAAGTGCTATTGCTAAAACTGTTAAAGCTAAAAATCCAGAAATTACATATTCCTGTTGCGCAAATGCACTCTGCGTGAGCATCAGCAAAATTGCTGAAATGAGACTGACAATGACAACTTTAAGTAAGAGGGCGAATTTGCCTCTTAACATGAAAGTCATCGTAGTTTCCTTATCTGCTCATTAAAAATTGAAAAGCGTAATGCGGGCGAGAAATTCTCGCCCGCATTACTTAACTTCACTTAATTATTCGAATTACTCGAATGAATTAAAGATCTGCCTTACCGGCTTCAACATTTGAACGCCAGATAGCAGCTAGCTTTGAACCTTCTTTAACTGGGTCCTTGCCATTGACTAGAACTGCTGTCCAATATGCAGGTGCTGAATCCCAGTAGTTAGCGCCACCTTTGTTGTTGTTAAGGAAAGCACCGATCTGTGGAATACCTGCAAGGCTTGCTGCAGTTCCAAAGCCGCGTTGTGCGGCAGTAACTGTTGCATCAGCTTGAGCACCCTTTTCAGCTGGTGGACGCTTCTCAACTGCTTGGTAGCGAACTTGTCCATCAGTTGATGCAAAGAAGTTAGTAAGAAGTGACTTAGCGCCAGCTTCTGTACCGTGCTTTGCCGCAAATGTTGTTAGAAGTGCACCGCTAACGCTTCCGAACATATGTCCGTATGTACCTGCAGTTACACCTGGAACTGGCATGAGATTCATTGTGAATCCCTTAGCAACATAATCTGCCCATTCCCAGTTACCGATAACTGCGTAAGGAACTGTTCCCGCTAGGAAGTTGTCCTTGCAACCAGTATCTGTTGCTGGGAAGAAGCCATTGCTCTTTGTGCCATCTAGTAGGTAAGTACGAACGTTCTTACCAAATGTCACTGCGCTGAAAGTACGTCCGTAAACGATTCCACCACGTGAGTTGAATTGGTATGCATCTGCGCCGAGTGCTGAGAATACTGAGTGAGCTCCCCAAGACATTCCGCCGCCTGCAATACAAAGTCCAGCCTTCAAGTTCTTTGATGCCTTGTTAGCCTTGTAGAAATTAACCATGTCACCAAAAGTTGTTGGTGCAGATGAAACTAGCTTGGTGTTGTAGATCATTGCAACGTTGTTGATGTCTACTGGAACTCCATACAGCTTGCCCTTATAAGTTAAATCAAGGAACTGTGTTGGATTGAAACGTGCTTTAACTGCTGCAGTCAAAACGATTGGTGCAAGCTTTCCACTCTTAGCTCCAGTTGGAACCCAGTCGTTTCCGCCAACAACAATGTCTGGACCTGATGCATCAGTTGCAATATCAAATGCAGCTTTCAAAGCATCAAAGCTTGAGAAAGTTACAATCTTTACGGTGTAACCAGGAACCCAGTCACCCTTTGCTGCAATTACTTTAGTTAGATTTGGCCCGCGAGATTCATCTGCCCACACAACGATTTCTGTGGAAGCAGCACTTGCCGATGGTGCTACAAGTGTTGAAACTGCAAGCGCGATTGCTGCGAAAACGCCAGCAAATCCGAAACGCTTTGTATTCATTTATATCCTCCATGGATGGAATTCACGCATACGAGGGGCATGCGTTATTGAGACTATTCCACACGTGAATTGAGCCGTAATCAAATTAGCAGCGCCGAATAAGCCCTTTGGTAGCGCTCTTTTATCGGATTGTTATAAAGCAACTTCGTTACAGGGGTGATTGCAGAGTTACTTATGGAGCTGTTCTACCGAGCCATCCCAGCCCTTAACGGCTTCAGGTTTGCGCGGAGCCTTGCCGACATAGCGTGCAGATGGGCGAATCAAACGGCCAGTGCGCTTTTGTTCCAAAATGTGTGCCGACCAACCTGCAGTGCGCGCAGCAGTAAACATTGAAGTAAATAAGTGTGACGGCACTTCTGCGAAGTCCAAAATAATCGCAGCCCAGAACTCAACATTTGTTTCGAGTACACGATCAGGTTGACGTTCACGAAGTTCCTGCAATGCGGCTTTTTCTAGTGCTTCAGCAACTGCATAACGCGGTGCGTTTAATTCTTTTGCAGTACGACGCAATGTACGAGCACGTGGATCTTCGGCGCGATACACGCGGTGACCGAATCCCATCAAACGTTCTTTGCGATCAAGTAATCCTTTTACATACGCCGTTGCATCGCCAGTTTTTTCAACTTCTTCAATCATGTGCAATACACGTGAGGGTGCACCGCCATGAAGTGGACCTGACATCGCACCAATTGCACCAGATAACGCCGCAGCAACGTCGGCACCAGTCGACGCAATAACTCGTGCAGTAAATGTTGATGCATTCATTCCATGCTCTGCAGCTGAAACAAAGTAAGCATCGATCGCACGTACGTGTGCTGGATCTGGTTCTCCGCGCCAGCGAATCATCATGCGCTCAACAACGGTGTGTGCTTTATCAATTTCTGATTCGGGAATTGCCGGAGCAATTTGACCACGAGCAGCTTGTGCTAAATATGAAAGAACCATTACTGATGCGCGCGCTAAATTGCTACGAGCTTCTGCATCATCAATATCTAAAAGTGGTTTAAAGCCCCATGCTGGTGCCAACATTGAAATCGCAGCTTGTACGTCTACGCGCACATCACCTGAGTGCACTGGCAGTGGAAACTTTTCAGCATTTGGAAGACCTGGATTAAATTCATCATCAACTAGTAGTCCCCATACGTTTCCAAATGAAACACGACCAACTAGATCTTCGATATCAACGCCGCGGTAGCGAAGCGCGCTACCTTCTTTGTCGGGCTCAGCAATTTCAGATTCAAAAGCAATGACACCTTCAAGACCTGGCTTGAAATCATCTGACACGTTGAGCTCCCTTTTCTTCGGTTTCTACCTCGCTAATTCTGCCCCCCAACAAGGGGTGCTGGCGACCACGGCAACTGGAAGATGCACTCAAGGCGAAAGTGAGGTTCGATACATCTATGGCCGAGAGTGAATTTTCACGCGACGAGATCCGCGCAATGCGCCGCTCGTACGGTGATGCCGGTCTGGAAGAACTACACCCTGACCCATTTATCGCCTTCGAGCAATGGCTGCACCAAGCACATGAAAATCCAATGATTGTTGAAGCTAACGCAATGGTGCTTTCAACTCTTGGCGCCGATGCAATGATTAGCACGCGCACCGTTTTACTCAAAGATATCTCCGAAGGTGGATTTACTTTTTTTACTAACTACTCATCGCGCAAAGCTCACGCAATGCAAACACATGATCAAGTGAGTTTGCTTTTCCCTTGGTATGTAATGGAGCGACAAATATCTATACAAGGAGTTGTTGCAAAGATTTCGCAAAAAGAATCAGAGGATTACTTTGCGACTCGTCCGTGGGGTTCACAGATTGGTGCGTGGGCAAGTCATCAATCATCACCGCTAAGTTCGCGTGAGGAATTACAACAACGCTTCGATGGTGCCGCCGAAAAATGGCCCGAAGGCAGCGTTGTTCCATGTCCACCGCATTGGGGCGGATATCGAGTTACGCCTTTAACAATTGAATTTTGGCAAGGGCGTTATTCCAGATTGCATGATCGCTTACGTTATGAGCGAAGTAACACCACATCCAATTGGGAACTACACCGGTACTACCCATAGGCTGAGCTCTATGAGCGCCGACATCATTATCCCCGCCAATCTAAAACCTGTTGATGGACGTTTTGGTTGTGGGCCATCAAAAATTCGGCCTGAAGCTTTAGCCGCACTTGCTGCAAGCCAAACATCAATTCTTGGAACATCTCATCGTCAAAAACCTGTGAAGAATGTTGTGAAACGTGTTCGCGATGGTTTACATACGTTGTTTAATCTTCCAGATGGTTATGAGGTCATTCTGGGAAATGGCGGTTCTACTGCATTCTGGGATATTGCAACCTTAAATTTAATTGAAAACCGTTCACAACACCTTGTTTTTGGCGAGTTCTCATCCAAGTTTGCCAGCGCATCCAAAGAAGCGCCGTTCTTGGGTGAACCAACAGTTATCAAATCTGAACCGGGTTCACATCCCAACGCCGTTGCTGAAGCCGGTATCGATGTTTATGCACTGACGCATAATGAGACTAGTACGGGCGTTGCGATGCCAATCATGCGCCCGGCTGGAACTGATGGCGCACTAGTTTTAGTTGATGCAACAAGTGCAGCTGGTGGTTTGCTTGTAACTCCCAAAGAGTTTGATACGTATTACTTTGCACCACAGAAATCTTTTGCCTCTGATGGTGGTTTATGGATTGCAATCATGAGTCCAGCGGCTATCGCCCGTGTTGAAAAGATTAAAGCTAATGGACGTTGGATTCCAGCGTTTTTTGATTTATCAATTGCAATTGAAAACTCACGTCTAGATCAGACCTACAACACTCCTTCGGTAACAACGCTCATTTTACTTGCCGAACAAATTGAATGGATGAATTCTGGCGGAGGTCTTTCATTTGCTGCAGGTCGAAGTGAAAAATCTTCTAGCTTGCTTTATTCATGGGCAGAAAAAAATAGTTACACAACACCTTTTGTGACTGATCCTGCAATGCGCTCTCAAGTTGTAGGAACCATTAATTTTGATGATGCGATTGACGCAACAAAGATTGCATCAACACTTCGCGCTAATGGCATCGTGGATACCGAGCCTTATCGCAAACTTGGCAAGAACCAGCTAAGAATTGGAATGTTCCCTGCGGTTGAGCCAAGTGATGTTGACGCTTTGACGAAATGCATTGATTTCGTAGTTTCTGCGCTTTAATAGGCCGTGCCGAAAAGTTTTCAACGCGACCGTTTCTTTTGGATAACCGCTACCCAAACCGCAATTGTTAACTTCTTTTTAGGTGGATTTGGTCCAGCGCAATCACTGCTTCGGGCCGACCAAGGAACAACTTTAACTATTGCAGGTTTACACGGTACTGCCATGGGAATCGCATCCATTGCCGCGGGTTATGCCAATCCACATTTAGCTCATAAATTCGGCCGCAAAAAATCTCAATGGATTGGATTAAGTATTTTTTCAGTTGGTCTCATGATGTTCATCGTTTCTCCCCCAGTTTATTTAACTTTGCCGGCAATTTTGATAACTGGTTTTGGAACCTCAATTGTTATTAATTCAATGCTTACAACAATGTCGCATCATTATGGAAAAGCTGCTGAAGTTGCTATCCCTCAAGCTAATGGAATTGCATCCGTTGGTTTTGTTACGGGAACGGCACTTATTGGAACTATCGCAACGCTGTATCGTGACTTCTGGCGATTAGGTTTGCTCCTTGCCCTTCCTACCGTTGTCATATTGATGCTGGTTGGACGTGAGAAAGAAAAAGAAGAGCATGTGCCAGATGAAAGTGGCCCAGAAACTGGAAAAATGTCACCTAAGTTTTGGTTCGCTTGGGTTGGTTTTGTTGCCTGCATTTCTTCAGAATTTGCCACATCTTTTTGGTCAGCTGCTTTATTAAAAGATCGCGTTGGTTCCACGGCGGCAATCTCAACCGTTGCCATTGTTGCCTTAGGTACTGGCATGGGAATTGGACGTTGGTATGGCGGCCTAGCCCTTAAAAATCTAAAGCTAGATAACCAATTACTATTAATTGTTGGGATTCAATTTATTGGTTTTACATCATTTTGGTTCTCGCACTCCATGGTGATTTCTTTACTCTCACTGTTAGTTGTTGGTCTTGGAATATCAATGCAGTTCGCGTTGTCTGCAATTCGCTTAGTCTCCTTTAGCGATGGACGTCCAGATTTAGCTATCGGACGCTCGTCACTTGGTGCTGGAATTGCTATAGCTGGTGCCCCATTTCTGCTGGGTTTCTTAGGCGATAACTTTGGTATTTCACGGGCCTACATCATGGTGCCAGTATTAATTGCAATTGCTTTCGCTATTATTAAACTCACGCCATCACAACCAGTTAAGGTTTAAGAAATGAACTATAAAACTCGACGTATTGTTACTTTAGTTGTGTTAATTGGCTTAATAGTTTTAATTGCTATTAGCGGACTTTAAAACTCCGGCTACCGAAATATCGGCCGGTACATCAACACGGTTTTTATATTTCAACCAAATTATTGTTGTTGCACCTAACGTGATTAATCCGCACCCTGCCATAGTCAGACGAATTCCAATTACTTCGGCCATCACACCAATCAGCGGTGAACCAAGCGGTGTTCCACCCATAAAGATCAACAGGTAGATACCCATTACGCGTCCGCGAATAGCTGGATCACTATTTACTTGCACGATTGAATTAGCAGTAATCATTGTGGTCAGTGCTGTGACTCCACATATTGGTAAGAAAATTGCATATGCCGTGTAATTGGGCATAAAGGAGAGCACGATTATCGCGATAGCAAAAGCGCCGCCAGCCAAAATTACAAAGCGAGTTTTACGAAAACGTTCTAAGCGCGCAGAAGCTATTGCTCCTGAAAAAGAACCAATGGCTACAAAAGTACCGAGTAAGCCATAGGAGGCCGGACCTTTGCCGAATTCCTTAGTGGCCATAAGCGCATTAAAGATTTGGAAGTTAAGACCAAAAGTTCCGAGAAAGAAAACCATCAACATAACGACATAGATATCCGGTCGAGCTAAGGCATACCGCAAACCTTCGCGCACATTAGTCATCGATTTTGGACGATCACTCTGGAAGAACTCATCTTCACGCATTGCTATCAGGGCTCCTATTGCAAAGAGATAGGAAACTCCATTAACAATAAAAGAAGGTCCTGTACCAAAAGCCGCGATTAATAAGCCTGATATCGCGGGCCCGACTAAACGGCCCGCATTAAAGTTGGCCGAGTTAAGACTTACCGCATTTGGTAAATCAGCATGCCCAACAATTTCAGAAGCAAAGGCTTGTCGTACCGGCGCATCGACGGCCGTTGAAATTCCTAAAACAGCGGCAAGTGCAAAGACATGCCACAGTTTGATGTGATGCGTCATCACCAAAGCGCCAAGTGCCAGCGCAGAGAAAGCACCTAGGGCATTTGTGCCCATTAAAAGTTTACGTTTATTAAATCGATCCGCCAGCGCACCACCATGCAATGAGAAAAATAGGACCGGCGTAAATTGAATAGCGGTAACAATTCCTAAATACGTTCCACTGTGGGTTAGTTCTAGAATTAACCAATCTTGAGCAACGCGTTGAGCCCAGCTGCCGATATTTGAAATGGTGTTAGCTGGAAAAAGGATGCGGTAATTACGATGGCGAAATGAACGCCAATTACCATCTACTTTAACCTTAAATCCCATTACTCTTCTCTCATGGCTTCAAATATTCGCTCAGTCGTAACCTTAGTAGCAATCGGAACTATTTGTTGGGTGATTGCTGTAGTAATCACAATTGCCGTTGGTGCCGAAGCGAAAATTATCTGGACGTGCGTGGCTGGAACCATCTTTGGACTGATGGGAATCCGTTATTCAATTCGCCGCAATAAACGCAGCGGAATTTAATTACGCTTCGAGCTGGGTAGCGATACCGCGCAAAACACGGCCTAAACGCTCTGATTCAGTTGATGATGGATGACGTCCATGACGCAAACCATTTCCAACGCGATCCAAAATTTTAATTGTGTCTTCAATCATTGCTGCTAAATCATCGGGATTAACTCGTGAGTTTTCAGCAAGTGATGGTGGTGCATCAATAACATGCACTGACAATGCTTGTGGTCCGCGACGTGAATCAGCAATGCTGAATTCCAACTTTGTTCCAGGCTTTACTGTTGCAATACCTTCAGGAAGTGATGAAGCAGCAAGGTAAACATCTTCGCCTTCATCATTTGCAATAAAGCCGAAACCTTTTTCTAGGGAGAACCATTTAACGCGTCCTGTAGGCATGGGGAGGGCTCCTTGCTAATTTCGTTTATTCGTTTAAGCCGCGGGGGTTGCGGTCAGGGCTTTAGTTTATCAGAGGTGCGTTGAAGGTCGCTTCCGAGTGCGCGCCGCATCCATGATCAACGGAAACTACGCGTGCATCATCAGGTGAAATTGCATTTGCGCATACGCCAAAGGTTGCACGTAATGAGCCTGCAATTGGAATAAAGAATCCGCATGAATGACATGGCTTTGGTGCAGCTTGTGCCAATGGGGCTTTCGGTCCACGGTCTCCGTCGTACCAACGCTTTGCAGCTTGGTCACGGCCTTCAATCGACATTACTCGTGCACGACCAAAACCTAATTCAACTGCCATTGCAGTATCTAAATCTTCATCAACTGGAAGTGCTTGTTGCCCGGGAACTAATCGTGTGTCATCAAGTGAACTTGGAACAATGTCACCAACACCAACATCGCCAGGTTGAATGCGATCTCGATAAGGAATCCATTCAGGTGCAAGTAATGCATCAGGGCCTGGAAGAACTACTAAATCGCAGACAGTTGGTGTTGCATCGGCATCAACTTTTGCAATCGTGACGCACCAACGCCAACCTTTATATCCAGCAAGGTTTGCTTCAAATAAATATGTTGCAACGCGGTTCTCATCATCAAAATCAACTGAGATGAAAGCGCCAACGTGTTCGCGTTTTTCAGCGTGATCAAAAATTGCAGTGTGGGCAAGATTTTTTGCATCAAAAGGCGCAGCAGCAGTTGCCGCTTTTTTCGCTAATGATTTCTTTGCCATGTACATAGGGTAAAGCAGAACGCCGCCCTCGTGTTAATCGAGGACGGCGTTACGCGTGAAACTAGTTGTTTAGAAGTCCATATCCCCGCCGCCTTGTGGGGCTGGTGCTGGATTCTTTTCTGGCTTATCTGCAATTACCGCTTCAGTTGTGATGAAGAGTGCCGCAATTGATGCAGCATTTTGAAGTGCAGAACGTGTGACCTTAGCTGGATCGATAATTCCAGATTTGATCATGTCTACGTATTCACCTGTTGCAGCATTGAGACCTTGTCCAGCTGGAAGATGGCGAACTTTTTCTACAACAACTCCGCCTTCAAGACCTGCGTTGACTGCGATCTGCTTCAACGGCGCTTCGATTGCAAATTCAACAATCTTTGCACCGGTTGCTTCATCACCAGTTAAACCAGTTAATTTCTTAAATGCAGCTGTTGCTGCTTGTAGAAGCGCAACGCCACCACCGGCAACGATGCCTTCTTCAACTGCAGCTTTTGCATTTCGAACTGCATCTTCAATGCGGTGCTTGCGCTCTTTGAGTTCTACCTCAGTTGCCGCTCCAGCCTTAATAACTGCTACGCCACCGGCAAGTTTTGCAAGACGCTCTTGCAACTTCTCGCGGTCGTAATCTGAATCGCTCTTTTCAATCTCTGAACGGATCTGAGTAACGCGGCCCTTAATTTGAGCCTCATCGCCAGCACCTTCAACGATTGTTGTTTCATCTTTGCTGATAACAACTTTGCGAGCGCGGCCCAATAGTTCAAGTCCGGCTTGATCTAGCTTGAGGCCAACTTCTTCCGAAATAACTGTTGCACCCGTCAGGATTGCAATGTCTTGAAGCATCGCCTTACGACGATCGCCAAAGCCAGGTGCCTTAACTGCTGCTGAACGGAAAGTTCCGCGAATCTTGTTCACAACAAGGGTTGCCAACGCTTCGCCTTCAACATCTTCAGCGATGATTGCAAGTGGCTTACCAGATTGCATAACCTTTTCAAGAACAGGTACTAGATCCTTGATGTTTGAAATCTTTGAGTTAACGATAAGTACGTAAGCATCTTCTAGGACTACTTCCATACGATCCTGATCAGTTACAAAGTATGGAGAGATGTAACCCTTATCAAAGCGCATACCTTCAGTGAGCTCTAGTTCGAGACCAAAAGTATTTGACTCTTCAACGGTGATTACGCCTTCTTTTCCAACTTTGTCCATTGCTTCAGCAATCATCTCGCCGATAGTTGCATCTGCTGCAGAGATAGATGCAGTAGCTGCGATCTGTTCTTTAGAATCAACTGGCTTAGCCATAGATAAAAGCTCAGCCACGATTTCTGTGACGGCCTTTTCCATTCCGCGCTTGAGCGCCATTGGGTTTGATCCGGCAGCAACGTTGCGAAGACCTTCGCGCACAAGTGCTTGGGCTAAAACGGTTGCAGTAGTTGTTCCATCGCCAGCGACATCATCAGTCTTCTTAGCAACTTCCTTAACTAGCTCTGCGCCAATTTTTTCCCATGGATCATCAAGATCAATTTCCTTAGCGATTGAAACGCCATCATTAGTAATTGTTGGGGCGCCCCATTTTTTCTCGAGAACGACGTTACGTCCGCGAGGCCCAAGGGTTACTTTGACCGCATCGGCCAAAATATTCATTCCGCGCTCTAATCCGCGACGGGCTTCTTCATTAAAGGCAATCTGCTTTGCCATGAGTTGTGCTCACTTTCCTTAGATCCTTCGTTGAACGGGGGCTTTATCACTCGCACCCCGAGAGTGCTAACGCCAAATCTACGGGAGGTATTCCAAGGACGCAAAACGGCAGATTGCTAGGCAGGAGTTAGCGGGCGATGCGGGTGTTCATGCGGGCCTCGCGCAGGCGGCGAAGGCGCTTAACGAGCATGGGAGATGCGGCTAGAGCATCATCGCGATCGATTAAATCATTGAGAAGTTGGTAATAGCGGGCCGCGGTCAAATCGAACAGCTCCTTGATTGCCGCCTCTTTCGCCCCGGCATAACGCCACCAGCTGCCTTCGAAATCCAGAATACGGACTTCGAGGTCACTTAAGCCAGTAGACATCGCTGACTCTTCTTGTGCGGACATGGGCGAAATCGTATCGGGTGAGATGTAAAAATTGTGGGATTTACGGCCACTTATAAAGTGGCAAGAATCATTTCGATATCGCGCATTTTTGTCCACGGATTCACTATTGCAAAACGCAAAATCGGCTGGCCATCATGGGATGAAGTTGGAATAAATCCAATTTGATCAGCTAATAATTTCTCTGACCAGTTCTGATAATCAGTAGCCGTCCACCCTGTGCGTACAAAAGCAACAATGGAAAGTTCTGGTTCGCAAATTAATTCTAGATTTGGATGTGCGCGCACTAATTCTGCCGCACCCTGTGCAACGGTGAGTGATTGTTCCATGGCTTCGGTATATGCATCGGTTCCATATGCAGCCAATGAAAACCAAAAAGGTAAACCACGTGTGCGCCGAGTTAATTGAATCGCGTAATCTGATGGTGACCAAGCACCATCTTTTAAAGTATCCAGATAAGAAGCGTGTTGTGAGTGCACTTGGCGGGCTAACTCGGGTTCACGGTAGATAAGTGCACAAGCATCGTAAGGTGCAAATAACCATTTATGCGGGTCAACAATTAAAGAATCCGCGGTTTCTACGCCGTTAAAATGTGAACGCACACTTGGTGCACATAATGCGGCTAAACCGTAAGCGCCATCAACGTGAAACCAAATTCCGCGCTCGTGTGCAGCACTTCCAATTCCTTTTAAGTCATCAATAATTCCCAAGTTTGTTGTTCCAGCCGTTGCAACAACCGCAAATACCCGGTGTGTTGTTGTTGAATGCAAGTGATCTATGGCGTTCGCAACTGCATCCCCCATTAATTTTCCATTACTTGCAACCGGAACTTTTAATACATCGACATCCATCACATTTGCCGCGCTCACTATTGAAGAATGCGCTTCTTCGCTGCATGCAATTACCCAACGTGAAGCCCCGGGATGTTTTTTGCGCCCTTCTGCACGAGCAACGACTAACGCTGAAAGATTTCCAATAGTTCCGCCTTGAACAAAAACTCCACCAGCGGCTTGCGGTAAACCAGCTAAATCGGCAATCCAACGCAGTGCTTGGTTTTCAGCAAAAACTGCACCCGCGCCTTCTTGCCACGATCCACCATAGAGCGCACTTGCACCCACTACTAAATCAAAAAGGTTGGCGTATTCGCTAGGTGCCGATGGAATAAAAGCTAAGTTGCGCGGATGATCAGTAGAGATACAGGCTTTAGCTAATACCGAAGTAAATACTTCTAGAGCTTCATGTCCGCCTAGGCCACGAGCAGTGATGGTGTTACCGACTTCGCTAAATAAATCTTCTGCAGTTCGTGGTCCATCAAGTGGCGGATCATTTTTTAATCGATCCAAACTATAAGCTAAAACTTCGGCGGCTAAAGCTTCAACTTCGGGTGTGAATTCATGCACTCTCTTTTGCTCTCTTCACAATATTTCGTAGCATTGTGGGAAATACAAAGAGATGGAATGGTGAAACCGCATACCAATACATCTGCCCTCCAAGTCCACGAGGATTAAAAGTCGCTTCTTGAACAAGTTTTGTCTTTCCATTTTCACTCGAAACTGTGAACTCTAGCCATGCTTTGCCAGGTAAAACCATTTCCGCATAAAGTTTTAATCGACGACCTTGTTCTAGCTCCTCTACTCTCCAGAAATCTAAACTCTCACCTACGCGTAAGAAATCTGGGTCACGACGACCACGGCGTAATCCCACTCCACCAAAAAGGAAGCGATCTAAAACTCCACGTGCCCACCATAAGAAATCTGAACCAAACCACCCATTTTCTCCGCCAATTCGTTCAATCTGGCGCCATACCTTCTCTGCAGAAACATCAGTAAATGTTTCTCGACGATCACGCAAAACCATTTCACCTGCCCAATCAGGATCTCCTTGGGCTTTTTGCCACGGCGCCATTGGCATCGCTGCATCTGACCATCGTGTTTCAACCTCATGTGTGATGATTTTTGACAGGGCCAACGCGATAGCGTTTTCAACATCAATCAAGCCCTCTGGCGGTTTTGGAACTAATCCATCAATTGATTTTGCTGGATCTGCAACAACTTCACTTATCAGTGATCCTACTAGTGGCCGTGCAAGAGCTGTTGGTACGGGTGTCACTAAACCAATCCATAGACTAGAAAGCCCCGGCGTTAATACAGGAACTTTTATAATCCAACGCTTTTTTAATCCTGACAGTTTTGCAAACTTTTGCATCATGTCTGCATAAGAAAGAACCTCTGGGCCACCGATATCAAATACGCGGTTAACTGGCGTCTCTAACTTTGCGACCGCTTTTAAGTAGTACAGCACATCCCGAATTGCTATTGGGTGAGTTTTGTTCATCACCCATTTTGGTGTCGTCATAATTGGAAGTCGATGGGTTAAATGACGCAACATCTCAAAACTTGCAGAACCAGAACCGATGATGATTCCTGCACGGAGCTCTAGCACTGGCACTGAAGTAGTTGCTAGAGATTTTCCAGTCATTGCCCGTGAAGCTAAGTGCTTACTGATGTTTACATCGTTGGCAATACCACCTAAATAGATTATCTGTGAGACTCCAGAGCGTTCTGCAGCTCGAGCAAAGTTCTGAGCCATCTGGCTTTCAATTTCATCAAAGTTGGGTCCTAAATTAATTGAGTGCAGTAAGTAAAACGCTGTGTGAACCCCGGCAAGAGCGCGTTCTAAATCAGCGATATTTTCAGCACTACCCTCACAAATATCTACTTGCGTAGCCCACGGTTGGCCGAGAATCTTGTATTTATCTCGAACTAAAATTCGAACATCACTACTTTCGTCAACCAACGCGCGCACTAAACGGCCACCTACATAGCCAGATGCACCTGTTACTAGGTATTTACGATTTTCGGCTGGAGCGCTCATGCTTCAAAGCCTAGACTTAGGCGCATGCAAAAGAAAGTTGAAAAACCACGCGTGGTTATTCTGGGTGCCGGTTTTGGTGGTTTAACCGCAGCCCGCAAAATGGCTGCCTTTGCTGATGTCACCGTTGTGGATCGCCACAACTTTCAAACTTTTTTGCCATTGTTGTATCAAGTATCCACTGCTGGCTTAGCCGCCGATCATGTGGCCCATCCTGTGCGCGGTGCACTTCGTAAAACTGGGGTGAAGTTTCGAATGGGTTCGCCCATTTCAGTTGATCATAAAAATAAAACTATCAAACTAGACAGCAGCGAAGTCTTAGCTTTTGATCAACTCATTGTTGCCCTTGGTTCTGTCACAGCAGATTTTGGAATCCCAGGAGTTGCTGAACACGCACTTGGAATGAAAAGCGTAAGTGAGGCTTTAGCAATTCGTGCCGAAGTAATGCGTAGATTTGAAGATCTCTGCCGATTTGAAGATAACACAATCTTTTCTATATCTGTCGTTGGTGGCGGCCCAACGGGCGTTGAGATGGCTGGGGCTTTTGCTGAATTAGTTCGTGGCCCACTCAAAAATGACCAAGCCCACGCAGCGGCTCATATCAAAATTAACCTCATTGAAGCCGGACCCCGAATCTTGCCAATGTTTTCAGAGAAATTATCCACACGTGCTAAAAAAGATTTAGAAAAACTTGGTGTAAATGTTCGCCTTAATACTTCCGTTGCTGAATTAAAACCCCGATCCATCATTGTTAAAGATGGTGATCCAATTCCTTCTGAAGTAACTATTTGGGCAGCCGGTGTCAAAGGTGAACCTGCTGCTGGAATATTAAATCTTCCACTCGTTAGTTCACGTATCGATGTCGATCAGACGTTGCAGGTCAAGCATTACCCAGGCATCTTTGCTATCGGTGATATCGCAGGTTTTGTAGGAAAAGATGGGCGTTTTTTACCTATGGTGGCACCGGTTGCAATGCAACAAGGCCGCTTCATTGCCAAGCAAATTAAGCGTTTAGCTGATGGACAATCACTAGAGGCATTCACATACACTGATAAAGGTTCCATGGCCACAATTGGTCGCCACAAAGCAGTTGTTGAAGTAAAAAACTTTAGGATGGCGGGAATTCCGGCCTGGTATGCCTGGTTATGGTTGCACTTGTTCTATTTGGTCGGCGGTCGAAACAAGATTGGAACTATGGCCGACTGGACCTGGAACTATTTAACTTTTGATCGAGGTAATCGACATATTATGGATTCGATCTGATGCCTGAATATATTAATCTTCGCGGCCATCAAATCTATAATTATGAGTGGGATAACCAAGGCGAAGCAATGGTGTTGCTTCATGGCGGTTTAAGTAAAACTGCGAGTTGGGATTATTTGATGGTGCCCGCACTTGAAGATGAGTTTCATGTATTTGCATATGACCGTACCGCACATGGTTTCACTGGTGACCAAACCGGAAGTTTACATTTTGAATTTCAAGCCAAAGAAGCAATTGCTTATTTAGAAGATGTGGTTAAAGAACCTGCGCATTTAATTGGTTATAGCGATGGTGGAATCATTGCTCTCATGATTGCTATAGCCCGACCAGAGTTAGTTAAATCAATTGTCGCGATTGGCGCTAACTTTCATTACAGCGCACCATTAAGTGATTTCGCTGAAGCTAAAGTTTCTGAAGAGGATCAAGTTGAGTACAACTTAATTTCACCCGATGCACCTCATACGTTGCTCGAAAAAACCATTCGAATGAATCACATCTGGAAAACTGAGCCCGACATTGCTTTGAGCGACATTGCCACTATTCAGTGCCCAGTATTGGTTTTGGCTGGCGATGATGATGTCATTAAGCACGAGCACACCATCGCACTCTATGAAGCGCTACCTCTGGGTCAATTAGCGATTATTCCTGGAACTTCGCATGGCGTAGTGAAAGAAAAACCAGCTTTAATGCTCGCAGTGATTACGCAATTTCTTGAAGATTTAAGTTACCCAGATACGCGGCAACCTATTCGGCGCACTAACAATCTATCGGAGTAATTTTTCCGCTAGCAACGTCGTAAATCGCGCCACCAACTGAAACACCAGAATTAAGTAAGTGGTAATTACGAACTTTGGCAACATCTTCAATTAAAGCTTGGGTTTGATCTGCTACCGTTTTGAATTCAAGTTCTGATGTATCAATTCCATACTTAGTGTCAATCTCACGGTGAATTTCTGCTTCATCAACTTGCGCCATACGGCAGTTGGTATGAGGCATGATCAAGATACGTTCTACGCCTAATAAATATGTTGCCAAAACTAAAGTACGCAGTACGTCATCAGTAACACGAGCTCCTGCGTTGCGTAAGATTTTTGCATCGCCAGATCGCATTCCAACGACAGATAATGGGTTAATGCGTGAATCCATGCAGGTAACAATCGCTAAACCTTTTTGGGCAACTCCAGTTAAATCTGAGTATTTAAAGGTTTTGATGTACTGCGCATTTGCAGCAAGCGCATCGGCAAATTTATCGCGAGGAAATGTCGCCATGGGTTGCCTCCCTTTTAAAAAAACTTCCGAGCCCCCCGTCAGGATTGAACTGACGACCTGCGCATTACAAGTGCGCTGCTCTACCACTGAGCTAGAGAGGCCTACGTGCGAACACGTAGCGGTCTTTCGACCAGCGGCAATTATGGCAGTGGTTCGCAAAAACTTGAAATCGAGAAGCTTTGCCAGCCTCGACGATAGGTTGTGCACGTGAGATTAGGCGTTTTAGATGTGGGTTCTAACACCATCCACCTGCAGGTAATGGATGCCCACCTGGGAGCTCGGCCAACACCTGCCACAAATTTTAAGGTCGAACTCCGCCTAACAGATTATTTAGATGAGACAGGTTCCATAACTAAAGAAGGAATCAAGCAACTTCACGATGCGATCGCTGATGCGGTGTCACATGCCAACCAGAATAAGACCGATGAGATTTTAGCGTTCGCAACTTCTGCCGTACGAGATGCAAAAAATGGGCCAGAGATTATTCAAGAAATAAACCAACGCCATCAAATTGATTTACAAATTTTAACTGGAGATGAAGAAGCCCGAATGACTTTTTTAGCCGTCCGTCGTTGGATGGGCTGGTCTGCGGGAAAATTATTAGTGCTAGATATTGGAGGAGGTTCACTTGAGATTGCATCAGGAATTGATGAGAACCCAGAAGCCACTATTTCATTTCCGCTTGGTGCGGCACGTTTAACCAGAGATTTCCTAACTGGTGATCCATATAGTTCTAAAGGAGTGAAATTTCTAGAGGAATTTGTGCAAACAAAGTTAGAGGATGAACTCCCTTCAATTCTTCGAGTTCACGATGCGAATCACTTTGTAGCAACCAGTAAAACTTTTAGAACTTTAGCCAGACTTTCAGGTCACATGTTTAATGAAAATCCGAAGTTTCTTGAAAGTGCAAACTTGAAAGCAATGATTTCTAAGTTAGCTGAAATGACAAATAAAACTAGGGCTGACTTGCCAGGAGTCTCGACCAGTCGTGCTCAACAAATTGTTGCTGGAGCAATAGTTGCTCGCTCTGTGATGGCAATTCTGGATATCGAAAAAGTTGAAATATGTCCTTGGGCGCTGCGCGAAGGAATTGTTTTAAGAAGGTTGGATTGGCTCAGTAATTAAGCACGGGGTGCTTCAACATAATCGATAGAGACAATCTCTCCATCTCGGTAATGCAGCACCCACGCTTCACCCGGCTCCAGCTTTTGATCCATGTGCTTAAAATTTTTCTTTCCAATGAGCTTTTTTAGTAACTTAGGCAAAATTGGGTTATGGCTGCAGATTATTGCGCTTTTACCTTTATCCATTAAATCTTGAACATAATCAAGTGGCGCTTCTTTGTCTTTTTCGAAGCCGTATTCACTTAAATCAGCGGAATAGATTGCATTTAATTTCATCGCCCGTGCCATCGAATCGATTGTTTCAATGCAGCGTTGTGCATCTGATGAATGAATTTCAGCAATGCCGTATGGCAAGTAGAGTGAAAGCATTCGCTTAGCTTGAATCTGTCCAAGGTGGGCAAGGGGGCGATCACCATCATCGCCATCCCAATCTTCGCGCTTTACTGCTTTGGCATGACGTAAAAGCACAAGTGGTGTTGTGCCTGAATCAAACTCTAAAAAGAAATCTACGAGTGATTTGTCATCGTCTAAAGTTAATTTCTTTTTGGCATCCGTCGGCGTTAGCCACAATAGTTGATCAACTTCGTGAAGATCAGTTGTACCAGTGGGCTCTCCAACGGCTTGAGCCGACCAGTATTTGACTAGTTTTTTTACGCCATCGACTTCATAAGTAACATCACCGATTTCTGGACCAAAAATTGGGGTATAACCAGTCTCTTCCATAACTTCGCGATACGCACAGCCAATCATAGTTTCATCCGGATCGAGTTTGCCTTTTGGCAATGACCAATCGTCATAACGTGGGCGATGAATTACTGCAATCTCGATTTTCTTTTTTCCGGCTTGGCGCCATAGCACGGCACCAGCGGCATAAATTACTTGTGAAACTTCGCTCATCGTTAACGCTCCTTTGAGTATTGATTGATTAATGTGGCATGCACATCACTAAGGGCTTCTCCTCGGCTGTTTTCACTTACTTTTGTCCATTCGGTTCCGACTAACTGCCAGCTAACTGTTGATGGGCTTAGCCCTAAATCAATAATCTCTTGTAAGCGATTTTGGTGCTCTTTCTTTTCGATGCGAACCAAGCTTTCCACTCGGCGATCCAGATTTCGGCCCATTAAATCGGCACTACCAATCCAATATTCGTCACTGCCCGCATTCACAAAGTGAAAAATTCTAGAGTGTTCTAAGAATCGCCCAAGGACTGATTTAACAATTATGTTTTCAGAAAGCCCCTTAATGCCTGGTTGAACGGCACAAATACCTCGGACTAATAATTCAATCTTTACACCTGCTTGTGACGCTTCATAAAGTTTGGCAACAAATGTTTCATCCAAAATCGAATTGAGTTTTAATTGAATACCGGCTGGCATGCCCGCCATTTGGTTAGTTATTTCGCGATCAATACGCTCAGTGATGCCAGATCGTAAAGTTGATGGCGCAACTAACAAGCGAGAGTAAGTTGATTGTGGAGCAAAACCAGATAGTTGGTTAAAAAGTTTAGTTAAGTCTTCGGTGAGTTCGGGATCTGCACTGAGAATTCCTAGATCCTCATACATTCGGGCAGTCTTTGGGTTGTAATTTCCGGTACCCATATGACAATAGCGGCGAAGACCATTGGCTTCATCGCGAATAACCAAAGAAATTTTTGCATGCGTTTTTAATCCCATTAATCCATAAACTACGTGAACACCAGCAGCTTCTAATTTTCTGGCCCACCGCACATTTGCTTGCTCATCAAAACGTGCCCGGATTTCGATAACAGCTAAGACCTGCTTACCTGCTTCGGCAGCTTCAATAAGGGCTTCAACAATCGGTGAATCACCAGAGGTTCTATAAAGTGTCTGTTTAATAGCTAAAACCTGTGGATCTAGCGCAGCATTTTGTAAGAACTGCACAACCGATGTTGTGAAAGATTCATAGGGGTGGTGCAGCAGAATTTCACCTTGGCGAATGGCTGCAAAAAAGAGATCCGGGTCTTCAGGGTCTACTTCCGACAGTGCTTTGGCGGTTCGTGATCTAAACCTTTCAAATTTTAACTCTGGAAAATCAAGATCGGCAATCTTGTTCAGTGACGTCAAATCTAATGGCGATGCAATTTGAATAACGTTTTCGGGATTTATGCCTAGTTCCTCTGAAAGTTTTTCAACTAGTTTTGCGTCAACTCTATTTTCAATTTCTAAGCGTACTGGAGGCCCAAATCTCCGACGTGCGAGCTCTTGCTCAAGTGAGACCAAAATATCTTCAGTTTCTTCCTCATCAAGGTCTATATCTTGATTACGTGTAATTCTAAAAGTGTAATGATCTTGAATAATCATGCCCGGGAAAAGTTCTTGTAAGTGAATTGCAATCAAATCTTCAAGTGGTAAGAATCGCGTTGACCCAAATTTAGCTGTAGCAATAAAGCGCGGAAGGATCTCTGGAACTTTAACGCGAGCAAAAAACTCGTCCTGCGAATTTGGATTTTTTACTATCACCGCTAAATTAAGTGACAAACCTGAAATATATGGAAATGGGTGCGATGGATCTACGGCTAAAGGCGTGAGTACGGGAAAAATACGATCGTGAAATAACTTCGATACATAGCTATGTTCAGCTTCATCAAGTTGATCCCAATTGAGAAATTCAATTCCATTTTTACTTAATTGTGGCTGGATTTCTTCATGGTAAAGCTTTGACTGCCGTGACATTAATTCATTGGTCCGAAATGAAACCTGCCTCATTAACTCCTTTGGGGTTATTCCAGCAACATTGGCGGCCGTGACATTATTTTCCAATTTGCTCATTAATGTGGCAACGCGGACCATAAAAAACTCATCTAGATTTGATGAGAAGATAGAAAGAAAGCGGACTCTTTCCAAAAGTGGAGTATCTGTATCTTCGGCTAGCTCTAGCACCCGTTGATTGAAAGAAAGCCAACTGAGCTCTCGATCAGTAATATTCTGGTGCTTCATAGTCGAATTCTCCCTCTTCCTAGTGAACAACAGGTAACTGGCAAGCGACCACCAGGCTAACCTCGAGAGATTAGGTGCAAATCCACGCTCAATGGCAGACTTGCCGACATGATCACGAACTACTGGATGAGTCCTGAAACCACCGCAGTAAATCGTCTTCCCATGCTCAATATTGAACATGTAGAGAAAATCTCTTTGGATGGAACGTGGCGTTTTCAACTTCTACGTAGTCCGCGCGAACCTCTTGGTCGCAAGTGGAGTTCGATCCCAGTTCCAGGTTTGTGGACGATGCAACCCGAGAGTGATGTATTTTTTGATAAGCCAATTTATACAAATACCCAAATGCCTTTTGAAGAGCAACCTCCTTTCGTTCCAGAGCAAAATCCACATGGTGTGTACGAGCGTGATTTTGATTTACCGGACAGCTGGATTGGTAAACGCATTGTTTTACATTTAGGTGGCTATGAATCAGTGGCACTGGTTTTCGTTAACGGAGTTGAAGTGGGATTAACTAAAGACTCTCGTTTAGCTGCTGAATTCGATATTACAAAGTTTGTTCGCAGTGGTAAAAATGTTGTTCGTATAGATGTAACTAAATGGTCTGATGCAACTTTCATTGAGGACCAAGACCAATGGTGGCATGGTGGAATTACTCGCTCAGTAAAGATTTTTGCTACTAATAAAGTTTTTATCGAGCGTTTTTACACAACTGCCGGTCTAGCAAAAGACGGCACAACAGGAACGCTAGATATCCGTGCGCATATTGCTTCAATAGATAATCTTTCAACCAATAACTACACATTGCGCACATCAATTACTGAGCTACCTAAAGTTAAGCCAGCGCATCTGTCGGCGACTTTAAAAACATTTGTCTCGCCGCAATGGACCGAACGCCCAGAAAGCTTGAAAGCCCGCAGCGATGAGTATTTCCACGGCAAGTTCTGGCATGGAGATATGCCCGCCGAAGCTAAACAAGCAATTTTAGAAAATGAGCCACCACCTGCGGGAAAGATTCACTTAAATACGCAAATTCCTAAAGTGAAAGCCTGGTCAGCTGAAACCCCGCATCTCTATACCCTGCATATTGAATTACTGGATCCCGATGGAAATGTTGTGGAAGTTTCCCAGCAAAGAATTGGTTTCAGATCCGTTGAAGTTAAAGGTCAGGACTTCCTTATCAACGGTCAACCTGTAACTTTCTATGGCGTGAATCGCCATGACTTCAATCGGTACACAGGCCGCGCCTTAACTCGCGATGACATGCGTGAAGATTTATTAGAGCTTAAGCGTTGGAACTTCAATGCAGTTCGTACTTCTCACTATCCAAATGATGCAGCTTTCTTGGATCTATGCGATGAGCTTGGTTTCTATGTTATCGGTGAGGCCAATATCGAATCACACGCATTCATTGCTTCAATTTGTGATGATGCAAAATATTTAACGGCATTTGTAGATCGTGTTGGTCGTATGGTGCAACGCGACATTCACCATCCAGCTGCCGTCATGTGGTCCCTTGGAAATGAATCTGGTGCGGGCACAAACCATGAAGCCGCCGCCGCCTTTGTTCGAAACTTTGATCCTTCCCGTGCACTTCATTATGAAGGTGGAATTCGCGGAAACTGGACCGGTAGTCATTCTCTGACTGATGTTATTTGCCCAATGTATCCAGCAATTTCTGCAATAAAAGAATATGCAAAATCTACTAAAGCCGATCGCCCACTCATCATGTGCGAGTACTCGCACGCAATGGGTAATTCAAATGGAACCCTTGCTGAATATTGGGAAGTCATTGAAACGACACGTGGATTGCAAGGCGGATTTATTTGGGAGTTCTGGGATCACGGTCCAGTTCAAACTATGCCCGATGGTTCAAAGCGCAATGCTTATGGTGGAGATTACGGTGAGAAAAAGCATGATGGAAACTTCTGCTGTGACGGAATGGTGTTCCCAGATCGCACCGCTAAGCCTGCAATGGCTGAATTTAAAGCTATTGCAGCCCCGGCCAATATCAGCGCAGTAAAGGTTTCAACTGGTAATTTTAAAATATTTAATAAGAACTTCTTTACCGATCTCTCTGATTATGAGGTGCATTGGTCAATTACGCGCGATGGTCTTAACACTGATGGCGGAAAAGTTAAACTTCCTAGAGTGGCGCCAAGAAAAACTGCGGCTTTCAAAGTTTCTTCAAAGCACTTAACTAAAACTGATGGCGTTGGTGAACGTTTCATTACTTTTACAATCGTTCGCGTTTCAAGTACTGCTTGGGCGCCAGCCATGAGTGAAGTTGGCTGGAATCAGATGCCGCTTGCCTCTAAATCTCTGACAATTAAGGGTGCTAAGTCCTCAGATGAATTCACCAACATTCTTGATGATTACGGACAAATTGTTATCCCTCGTGGTGTTGTTGCACCAACGTTAACTTTATGGCGTGCGCCAACTGATAATGATCGCATTGGGCATATGGCTACTAAATGGAATCGTTGGGGCTTGCGCGACATGGATCGTACCGACTGCGTAGTTTCACAAAATCGCACAAGTGCCAAAATTACTAACACCTGGCAGACAAGCACTGGAATTAACATCAGGCATGTTCAAGTCATTACGCCAGTTGCCGATGGTTTTAAAGTTAAAGAGAGTGTGACTCTGCCTAAGCAACTCACTGATGTTGCACGAATTGGAATTAATTTCGAACTAGACGGTGAACTCAGCGAGCTGACATGGTTTGGTTCTGGTCCGCACGAGTCATATCCAGATCGCAAAATTGCAAGAATCCATCGATTTGTTTCAACGGTAGCTGCCCAATATGTGCCTTATGTTCGACCACAAGAAAATGGTGGGCATAATGCAGTTCGCTGGTTTGAAGTTACTGATGCATCTGGGCATGGAGTTCGCGTACAAATGGCCAAGCCATTACAAGTATCAATTACCCCTAATCGGGCCGTTGATTTAGCTGATGCGACGCATGATGTTGAAGTTAAAGCATGCGGAAATACTGTTGTTCATATCGATGGTGCGCATCGCGGTGTTGGAACTTCTTCATGTGGTCCCGATACTTTGCCAAAATACAAAATTAAGCCAGGTGTGCATACCTGGGAGTGGACGCTGACTTCAATTTAAATTCAGTGGCCAATGTATGGCAATTGGATATTTGCAGGTACGACCATCACCAGATGATTTACCGCGCGCACGTCGCCACATCCATGGCAAAGCAAAAGTAATAAACCACATTGTGGTCACTACCACGCGCACAACTTTTGATTCAGGTTTTGCCGGTGGCAAAGGTTTGCGCCAATTTTTATCAAAAGGTAAATTCAAAATTTCAAGAACTGCTTGTGCGACTCGATCATGGCCAATTGCATTTAAATGTAAACGATCAAAAGCTAAAAATCGGCGATCACTAAATGCGGGCTCTTGATTTGCATCAGCAATAATTGCACCAACTTCTTGGCCAACTGCGCGCACATTTCGGTTGAAAGCGCTAAAGCGTTCTTCCCACATTTTCGCAGTTTTGCCGGTGTTGCCAGTGCGCTCTAAAACTGTAAAAAGCAAAATAGTTGCACCGGATGCAGCTAGCCGTCGAACACCCTCAGCGTACTGAGTTAAAACAATCTCGGACTTATATCCCGGTCTAATGACATCGTTAGCTCCGGCATGAAATGAAATTAAAGTTTCGGGCCCAGTTACTTGCTCTAACGCGGGGGCAATTTGTTCATCTAAAACTTGTTTAACTAATTTTCCACGAATAGCTAAGTTTGCATAAGTGAAATCAGGATGCGCAGTTGCCATAACATCGGCAACACGATCGGCCCACCCTCGATAATTTCCATCTTTTTTTTCATCGCTCATGCCTTCGGTGTATGAATCCCCTAATGCGATAAAACGAGTGTAAATCACTTACTTACCCCTTACGGCGGGCCTGATCGATATGAAAGAGCGCGATTGATGTTGCAACGCTGGCGTTGAGTGATTCGGTGGAAGCACTAATTGGAATTGAAATAACTAAGTCGCATTTTTCACGAGTTAATCGCGCAAGACCTTTACCTTCGCTGCCGACTACAACCATGATTGGTTCGGTTGCAACTTTCATAGCTGAAATG
>Ga0194044_10000169_pt1 | contig 28808 bp, 23 predicted proteins | sample JunL4417m_MetaG_FD_155460 | JGI IMG/M metagenome (GOLD analysis project Ga0194044, IMG submission 155460) | Anoxic zone freshwater microbial communities from boreal shield lake in IISD Experimental Lakes Area, Ontario, Canada - Jun2016-L442-17m | ecosystem: Environmental > Aquatic > Freshwater...
GTAATGGATGGAAAAAAGATTCTCATCATGAATTTAAGCAAGGGTCGAATCGGTGAGGATAACTCTTCATTGATTGGCGCTATGATGATTACTAAAATTCAATTGGCGGCCATGAGTCGAGTTGATATCCCTGAGCGGGATCGTCAGGATTTTTATTTGTATATTGATGAGTTTCAAAATTTTACTACCGATAGTTTTACTAATATTTTATCAGAGGCGAGAAAATATCATTTAAATTTAATTTTGGCGCATCAATATATTGAGCAGTTGGGTGAAAAAGTGGAGCCGGCAGTATTTGGCAATGTGGGTACGTTTATTATTTTTCGCATCGGTGCTGCTGATGCGGAAAAACTAGGCCCAGAACTCACGCCGACATTTACTGAAGAGGATATGTTAAATTTACCCAAATATCATTTTTATATTAAATTAATGATTGATGGTGTTACCTCTGCTCCATTTTCTGCTCAAGGCTTACCTCCTTTAACTGAAACAGAAAAAACGGGTAACTTTGATAAAGTTATACGAATTTCACGCGAACGTTACGCAAAGAGTCGAGATATTGTTGAGGAAAAAATTAGACGTTGGCACGAATCAGATGATGACGACGAGCCAAAACCAGTTATTACAACCATTGCCACTGAAACCACAACCCAACCGCCATCGTCTGAGTTAGTGGCAGCTCCCATAAGCACTGAACAACCAAATCGTCCTCGAATAGTTATTTCTAGTGCCAAGTCTGAATCTAATCGCCCAGCGCAAAGTACTATTACAACTGAGGTAAAAGAAAAAAAATCGTTCGATACTAATTGTAACCGATGCGGCAAAGCAACTAAGGTATTTTTTGAGCCGGACGGAGTCAGACCCATTTTTTGCAAAGAGTGCTTACAACAATTACGAGATGAAAAAAATCGTGAAGTCGATACACGTCGCATGCAAAAACAAGCCGAACTAGCCAAGCTTTCTTCTAATCAGATAAAAACCGACGAAACAACAACCGCCTCTTCACCTTTAAATTAATTAAAAAGACATGATAGAACTTCATAGTTATTTTAATCGTTCCTGGACAAGCGTAGACAATATGTTTCAAGGTGATCACTGGTACTATAACATAAGAATTAATGATTATCAGTTAATAACCATAGCCTGGAATTTAGGATTAATTCTAGTGCCGTGGTTTTTTGGCTGGGTCATTATTATGTTATATCGTCGAACCGGTTTAGCGACTTGGTGGGCAAAAATTTTTGGCTTGGTTTTATTTTTATTTTGGCTATTATTCATTCCCAATGCTATTTATGTAGTAAGTGATGTACGGCATTTGGCCAATTATTGCGAAGTGGCTAACAAATTTAGTGTTTGTGAACAAAATGTTTGGATGATTTTGTTTTTTTATGTGTACGCCACGATTGGATGGGTAAGTTTTGTTTATATTGTTAATCAATTGAAAAATTTTATCGCCGATGTGTATGGACAATTACTGGCTGAAGTCTGGTGTGTCTTATTAATGCCGTTTGTATCGCTTGGTTTTCTTTTGGGTTTGGTACAGCGCTGGAATAGTTGGGAAGCGTTTATGTACCCGTTAAATTTAAAGGCCGATATTGTATCTTATACGAACGATGTGCATCGCTTTACAAATTGGCTAATATTTACTATATTTCTCTATATTTTATATTGGTCAGGAAATGTAATCTTTCGGCCGCGTAATTCATAATTATACATGATAGATTTTCTTAAAGTTGGCAAAGCAAGCGACTTAACTGGCCGGGATCGAGTTATTTATCGGTTACTTGAAATGTTGCCGGCATTTTTGTCATGGACCACACTAATCGGTCTTGTTATTCTTTCGGCGTTACAACCAATTTGGGTGGCCTATTTTATATTAGCCTTTGATGTCTATTGGTTATTATTAGTGCTGTATTTAAGTATCCACCTTATCGCTGCCTATCGGCATTTTAAGAAAAATTTAACCATTGATTGGCGAGGCAGGCTTATTGCCTTGCCAAACCCTATTGATCGACCTGGTCGTGACTCGATTTGGCATTTTGTTTTTTTACCTACCTATAATGAAGGTCTTGATGTCATGCGCCCAACTTTTCAGGCCTTGTTAGACGCAGGGTATCCAACTGACCGAATGATTTTAGTTTTAGCCATCGAAGGTCGGGCTGGTATAGAAGCACAAGAACGGGCAAATAAAATAAAACAAGAATTTGGCTATAAATTTTACCGTTTTATTATCACGGTGCATCCAAATTTAGAAGGTGAGTTAAAGGGTAAGGGTGCAAACCAAGCCTGGGCAGCAGTTGAGGTAAAACGAGATGTAATTGATAAAGAGGGGTTTGATTACAAGTCAATTCTAGTAACAATACTAGATATCGACACAATTTTGCCGCCCGGTTATTTTGACTTACTAACGTATAAATTTTTAACGGTTGAAAATCCTTATCACGCCAGTTATCAACCAATTCCATTGTATTTTAATAATATTTGGCAGGCACCATTTTTTTCCCGTGTCGCTGCTTCGTCTAACACTTTTTGGCAGATGATGCAACAAATCAGACAAGAGAAGTTGGCCACCTATTCTTCGCATTCAATGACCTGGCAAGCATTATCAGATATTGGTTTTTGGTCTACAAAAATGGTTAGCGAGGATTCACGAATATTTTGGCATTGTTATTGTTATTACAATGGCGATTATCGAGTCGAACCATTGCATTTTCCAGTTTCAATGGATGCCACGATGGACTCTAATTTTATTAAGACTGCCCAGAGTTTATATAAACAGCAACGTCGCTGGGGTTGGGGAGTGGAAAATGTGCCCTACTTAATATTTAATTTTATCAAACGCTATAAAACCTTGCCCAAACGTCGCACTATGTCTTTAATTTTTGTTCAGATTTATGGGTTTCACTCTTGGGCAACGAACGCGCTTATCATTGCCGTGGTCGGTTGGATGCCAATGCTTCTTGGTGGCGACCGTTTTAACTCCTCGGTGCTATCTGGCAATTTACCATATGTAGCTAGAACGCTTATGACTATTGCCATGCTTGGGCTAGTCGTATCCGCGGTGATTTCAACCTTGTTATTGCCACCACCACCAAAAAATTATGGGTGGCACAAACGTCTAGCCATGGTTTTGCAATGGCTTATATTGCCTGTTAGTATAATAATTTTTGGCTCTATACCTGGTTTAGCCGCTCAAACCAGATTATTTTTTGGTCGGTACCTTGGATTTTTTGTTACTCCTAAGGCGAGATAACATAGCCTCGCCAAAGAAATTCTGCTATACTAGTGAATAATGAAACAATCACGTCATTCAGGCCTAATCAGCCGTTTTTTACATAACCAAAAAGTTATTTTGGTGGGTCTATTATTCATTTTAGGCTGTCTTTTAGTCCCAGTAATACAAAATTATTCTACCAGACAAAAAGTTAATCATGAAATTGTGTCTCTTGAAAACGAGATTAAAGCCAATGAAAAACGCAAGACTGATTTAGAAAAGTTTATCACGTATTTACATACCAATGAGTTTGTTGAAGAGCAGGCACGGTTAAATTTGGCTTTGAAAAAGCCCGGAGAAACCGTGTTAGTTGTTAATAATCATAATGTTTCTAGTTCGATTAGCCAGTCACAAAATTTATTAAAACTTATCGATCAGCCTGATTTAAAAACCGAAACAATAGTCATACTTTCAAATCCGCAACGTTGGTTTAACTATTTTTTTCATTAAAATATGAATGAACCGGAAATAGTGCCAATAATTTCAAAAAATACTCCTCCTGATTTAGAAACACGTCGTCAGGCAGTATTATTAGAGATAGCTTCAGCTGAAAAAATCACGACTAAACCAGGTGATGTTGCTATTGATTTTTTAAACAAAGCCAAACCTGAGAACAAGCCTTCAGTGCCGATTGCAGCGTTACCCCTAGTCGCTCAGAAGCCAGTTAAACCATTGGTTAAACGTGGCGCTTGGGGAAATTTGATCTGGATAATATTACCAAGTATTTCATCTTTTATTATATTGTATAGTCTTTGGTGCCTTAGTTTATATTTGTTTGCTCCTACTGGGGCTTGGGTTAGTCGCTTAAGCCAGGCTATGCCCGTTCCGGTAATATTTAGTCGATACGGCGTTATTAACTACAATGAATATTTACAGATATTTAACGCCATATCTTCTACCCGTCCTGATAATAAACAATTGGCAATAAAATTTGCAATGGAACAACGGATTTTAACTGTTTTGGCAGATGAGCATGGCATTGCGGCAAATCAATTTAATACGCCAATTGAATTTATAAATGCTCTGGCTCAATCAATTATTACTGATCGAGAATACAATAGTCTTGCTTTTTCAAAGGTTTTGCAAGTTAAACATGAGGTAGAGCAAGGCATTCCCTTGGTAACCGCGGCAGGAAATAATGAATTAACGGCGGAGCAGAGTACTGGTACTCCAGCTGAGTTGGTTAAACAATTTGGTCAATCGCTATGGACAATTTCAGAAGGTAGAATTAGTGATGTTATCGTTGCCGGTGACGGTTTATATTTAGTACAACTATTGGGTAAGTCTGCTGAGTCCCTTACTATTGCTTATGTTCATGTCACGCCAAAAACATTAGAAAAAGTATTGGCCGATCGCTACGCCCAAGCAAAAATTATAAATCTATTGCGGTAGTTATTAGTGAAATTATTTGAGCCGAGAATGGGACTCGAACCCACGACCTACGCGTTACGAGTGCGTTGCTCTACCAGCTGAGCTATCTCGGCAATTATAAGGACTGAGCGGGTAACGGGAATCGAACCCGTACCTCAACCTTGGGAAGGTCGCGTTCTACCATTAAACCATACCCGCTTGGTAAAATCATTTTAGAATGTTATAATTGTAATATGAAGCATCAAAATAGTCAAAAGGCTTTAACCATAGCCTTGTTTTTAGTTTTTGTTTTAATTTTAGCCCCGATTGCTCAGGCTGCTGATGCGAGTAGCACACCATTGGTCAATGTTGACACGACCTTACCGCCGTTGGCAGTTTCGGGATTAACCCTAGCTTTGTTGCCAGATGAATCAACAAATAGGGAGACTACTCTTAATGGCCTTATTTTTAATTTTGGTCAAATAAAGAATACCGCCTCGCTATTAGTAAATATTTCTACTTCTACGCCAACCACCTCACCTTGGCAATTAAAATTAAGCAGTTTGGTTTATACTATTAAAATTGATCAACCCTTAACAACCAGCTCAAGTTTTACCGTTAGTCAAACAAATGCAAAAGCGCATACCAATTATTATTCCTTTATGATGCTTGATGCCAAGGGTCAAAATTGGCTACCGATTGTTACAAAAGATGATCCACTAAAACGGACGCATACTGCTGTTTTTTCTCAGTCAAAAGTTACCCTGGCTATTTTCGAATACCCAGGCTTAATCGTTTCTGGTAAGGCTAGTTGGTATAAATATAAAGCTGGCTTGTTCGCGGCCTCTCCGGATTTTCCTAAAGGCTCAAAATTACGGGTTTATAATTTGGACGCACCGGCAAAATACGTTGATGTAACAATTAATGATTATGGTCCAGATCGCGTGTTGCATCCTGACCGAGTTTTGGATTTGGATAAAGAGGCATTTAGACGAATTGCACCAACCGGCCAGGGCATGGCTCGAATTGCAGTAATGCCATTAAACATTGTTAACGTAAAAAATAATTATTGGTTTAATACCGTGCCTGCTTTTTCCGCAAGTCTTAAAATTACCAGTAAAAGCGCTGTAGTTATAGATGCTAAAACCAATCGGATTTTGTGGACAAAGAATGCTACGACCTCTTTACCGATTGCCAGTTTATCTAAGGTGATTAGTGCCTATGTTTTTTTAGAAACCAAACCGACGTTCAATCGAGTAGTGGCGTATAGTGTTAAAGATGAAAACTACAATTACCTGTATGCCAACAAGGGTGATGTTGCCCGATTAAAAGTAAAGGATGGTGAAAAGATGACGGTGGAAAACTTGTTTTATTCTGCTTTAGTTGGATCAGCAAATAATGCGGTTGAGAGTTTAGTGCGCGTTAGTGGACTTACGCGTGAACGCTTTATTGCCCGTATGAATGAGGTCGCGAGCGAATGGGGTGCGGTTTCATCCCACTTCGTTGAACCGACAGGACTTTCACCAGAAAACGTGAGTTCCGCTCTTGATTATGCTATAATGAGTAACAAGGCATTGTCGCATCCGATTATAGAAAAAGCCACCAAAGTAAAATCGTATTCGTTTAAGACTATAACCACCAAAGAACAGCACACGATTAGAAACACCAATCAGTTAATCCGTGACAATCGATTACGTATTACCGGAAGTAAGACAGGTTTTTTATATGAATCTTTATATTGTCTTTTGACCAGGGCTGAGGATGCCAAAAACCATAGCGTTTTAGTAGTTACTTTGGGTACGCCAAGTCGTGAGGCGAGTTTTGCGGAAACCGAGGTTTTGGCTAGAATGGGTTTAAACCAAATTCAATAAATTATGATCCAATTTATCAACGTCAGTAAAACTTATGCGAAAAATATTAAGGCATTGGATCATGTTTCTTTTCGTATCAAACCCGGAGAATTTGTTTCCGTGGTGGGGCAGTCAGGCTCAGGTAAAACTACTATAATCAAGGCGTTGATTTGTGAAGAGCGAATAACAGAGGGACAGATTATTGTTGGCGATTGGGATATTACCAATATTCGCAAAAGCGAAATTCCAATTTTACGTCGTCAAATCGGGGTTATTTTTCAGGACTTTAAATTGCTGACCACTAAGACGTTGTATGAAAACGTAGCATTTGCTTTACAGGTTTGCGGTCAGCCACCGAAGAAAATAAAAACCATTGTGCCACAAGTGTTAAAAATCGTTAATCTTGAAGCAAAAATGAATCGGTATCCTCACGAAGTATCTGGTGGGGAACAACAGCGTGCGGCTATTGCGCGAGCCTTAGTTCATCGACCCAAGATTCTCTTGGCTGATGAACCGACTGGAAATTTAGATTCTATAAACGCTGAAGAAATCATCGAGCTACTGTTACGCATTAATCGGTTTGGTACTACCGTGGTTTTGGTGACGCATAACCGTGAGACGGTTAATCGTTTGCAAAAGCGAGTTATCACTATTGAGAATGGCCTCTTAGTCAGCGACCAAGCAGTTGGTAAATATATGCTTTAATTCTATGTTCTTTATCTCATTGTTGCGTGTAATAAAATTCAGTGTTCAAGATATTATTAGAAATTTTTGGTTATCATTTGTAACCATTATTATTTTGGTTTTATCATTATCTTTAATCAACATAGTTTTAATTGTTCAACTAGTTACCCAATCCGCTATTACTTCGGTTAAGGATAAAATTGATATCGTGGTGGATATTAATAACACGGCAGAAGAAGCTCAGATTTTAGAGTTGCGTGATCAAATTGCAAAACTGGAAAGAGTGCGTCGGGTGGATTATATCACTAAGGCCAAGGCGCTTGAAGATTTTCGTAAAAAGTATGAGAATCAGCCGAATGTTTTGCAAGCGTTGAGGGTAATTAATAAAAACCCGATTGGCGCCTCGCTTTTAATAAAAGCCAAGGATATTAATCAATTTGATAGCTTGATAACGGATTTAAATAAGATTACCAACCCAATTATTGAAAAACGTGACGTAGATGACCCAAGGGACATGTTGGGTAAAATTAATGTTATTGCGGACAAGATAAACAAAGTTGGCTATGCGATTAGTATTATATTTATTATCATTACCGTTTTAGTAGTCTACAATTCGATTCGAGTCGCTATTTATACCCACAAGCGAGAGATTAAGATTATGCGCCTGGTCGGTGCCTCAAATTGGTTCATTCAGTCTCCATTTTTACTTTCGAGTGTTATTTACACTTTGCTTGGTATAGGTATAACCCTGGGGTTATTTTACCCCTTTGTAAACCTACTCCAGCCCTATCTCGAATATTTTATTAACGACTATCAAATTAATCTCGTTTCATATCTTCATGCAAATTTTTGGCGGATATTTGGCACGGAATTTTTAATTGCTGCCTTGGTTAACTTACTCGCCAGTTGGGTGGCTGTTCGGAAATATTCCCGTAATTAAATTCAATTTTACAATTTTCTCCAAAAAATACATAACCCCTCGATTGCTCGAGGGTTTATTTGTGAAGTGGTAAATGGTTTAGGTTTGTTCAACTGGAATCAAATCAAAACTGAGATATAGGACTCAGAAACCTTGAACTTGACATAAATCATTAAAAATGCTATGATTTTTAATCTTTAGGTAGTAATTTTAGCAAAAAAATGTGTTTGTTATGCTGGTTTATTTGAAGACAAGAATAAAATCTAAAAAATATTATATCTTAGCCATAATTTTAGTAATTATGGCCAGTTTATTTTGCAGTAATATTAGCCTTGCTAATGGCCAAAAAGAGGATTTTCCTAAGGTGGCGAGTTATTATTTGCAACCTAATGTGCCCAAGCGTGATTATGCTGGTTTAGCTAAATTTGACCTAGTGGTCTTGGATGTGGACACACAAACCATTGATCCGAGTCTATTTAGCACCCTACGTAGCCTTAATCCTGATATTCAAACATTTGCCTATATCCCAAGTCAAAGCGTTAATATAGAAGATTTGAGCTCTTGGGCACGTTTTCGTAATATTACTCGAGATAATGCTGAGGCAAAAAATCGCTGGCTTAAAGATTCAAATGGAGATTATGTTTATTTTTCGAATACCTGGCCAACGATTAAATTTGTTGATATTGGTAAAGGGTGGAGTGATGATCTTTCAGATTTAGCCAAAAACGATGTCATGAGCCGTGGCGTTTGGGACGGTATATTTTACGATATGGTTTTTGCAAATTTAAGCTGGCTTAATAATGGCAATATCGATCTAAATCAAGATGGCAAGCCAGATTCATCTGCCAGCGTCAATGCGTATTGGCAAAAAGAGTCCAATAAATTAATCGAAAAGACTAGGACAAAAACGAATGCGCCGGTTATTGCCAATATTGATATTCCAGAGACCTACGCAACCAAGCTGGATGGTTACATGATGGAAAACTTTCCAGCGGGATGGATGGGTGCAGGCGCCTGGGGAAGGTTGGAAACGCTGTATCAAGGGCGTAATGGCCAAAACAAGTTAGATATCATAAACGTGACGGCGGGTAATCGTTACAAACAGGATGATTATCAAAAAATGCGTTTTGGATTAGCCAGCACCTTAATGGGGGACGGCTACTTTGCCTATGACTATGGTGATCAGAATCATGCCCAAACCTGGTGGTACGATGAATATGATGTCAAATTAGGCAAGGCCAAATCTTCCCCCAAAAACTTAACCTCAAATAATGGTAATCAAATTACCTCTGGTTTATGGCGTAGGGATTTTGAAAAAGGTGTTGCTGTGGTAAACAGTTCTAACGAAACCAAGACGTATTCCTTTGGCAATGAAGAGTTTACTAAAATTAAAGGCAGCCAAGATCCGAGAACAAATGATGGTAGTCGGGTAAACTATGTAAAATTAAAACCGAAAGACGGCGTGGTGTTGTTAAAACCTTTTGTGCCAACGCCAACAATTATCAATGCCACGTTTGATAACGGGGCCTTTATTCGAGCATTTAGCTCCAGTGGAAAAAAGGTTATGAACGGTTTTTTTGCCTATCAGGATGGCTTTGCCGGTGATGTGTCAATTTTTCAAGGCGATATTGATGCTGATGGTCAGAGTGAAACGATTGTAAATGGTAAGGGTAAAGTTGAAGTGTTTAAGGGCAAGAAAAAAATTGGTAGCTTTGCACCTTACGGTGTTAATTTTAAAAAATCAATTTCTTTTGCCGTGGCAGATATTAATAATGACAATATAAAAGAAATTATCACCGGCCCAGGCGCAGGTGGTGGTCCACAAGTTAAAATCTATTCAATTAAAGGTAAGGAATTGTCTGGTGGATTTTTCGCTTATGATAAAAAATTTCGCGGAGGGGTAACAGTAGCGGCTAGTGATATTAATGGCGACGGCAAAATAGAGATTATTACTGGCCCAGGTGATGGCGGTGCGCCTGAGGTTAAAGTGTTTGATCTTAAAGGCAAAGCGATTCGGAAATCAGTCTTTGTTTATGATAAAGCTTATCGTAGTGGTGTGAGTGTGGCCACTGGGGATGTAAATGGAGATAATATACCTGAAATAATTGTTAGCCCAATCAAAGGCGGTCCACAAGTTAAGGTTTTTAATCGAGATTTTCGATTGCTTGATCAATTTTTTGCCTATGACAAACAACAGCGTTCGCGCATTCGCGTGCTTGCCAGTGATATTAATAAAGACGGCACTGATGAAATATTGGTGGGCACTGTTAATTTTATCCAATAACCGATAAAATAAAAATATGAAACGACACAAACAACAAGCACTACAACCATATCGGCCAACTGAAATTGTTATCGGCGACCAAGAAAGCGGCGCTCTTGTTACTCGAGATGGCATTAAAACTGGTAAAAACGGTAATATTTTTATTGGTAAAATGAGCGTAGTGATGCAACCGTTGTTTGACCGGCATGAAAAATATTATAAAAAAAGTAAATTTCATCTCTGGGCAGATGTAATTATATTAGTTGCAATTCTTGGCTTAATAGCCACTGACGTAGCAATTCAATTTTGGCAACCAAAAGTTGAGCCAGAATTATCAATTGCATTAACCAATGATCCGTTTGTTTCCGGCGCCAAAAATGAATTAGCCATCTCGTACAGTAATAAAAATACCACCTTAGATAACGTCACCTTAACGGTGTTTTTTCCCAAAGGATTCACCACAATTCAAGCCGAACCGCAAGATAAGTATAATCAAGAAACACACACGTTTACCCTTGGCCAACTACCTCGTGGTGCGTATGGTTCAGTTAATGTTGTGGGCAAAGCCTGGGTTGCAACTGGCCAAGAGCTAAGATTTTCAGCAGTCTTAAATTATGCCAGCGGTAAAAAAGAGGGTAGCGTATCCGCAACCCGTATTTTACCTGTAAAGATTTCGGCAGTTACTGCTGAATTACAACTGCCCAGTCAAATTTTTCGCAACATAGCGTTTCCTGTAAAAATTAGCGTAGCCAATCAAGGTGAGAACAAGGTTGAAAATGTAACCTTTGATTTTGGTTCAGATTGGATTATTGCTGGCGAATCTGTTGTTCAAAAGAAAGTCATCGTGCTTAAATCGCTTGACGTGAATGAGAAAAAAGAACTTTCGATTATGGTTAAGAAAAACACCCCTCGATTAGTGAATGAACTGAAGGGAGTAATTAAACTGCGCTACCAAGGTCAAGAGCTTGCACAAGGCATAGTTAGACAACAGATTGCAGAAACAGAGCCGAAAATTAGTTTGCATTTTGCTGATCTGTCTAAAGTTGCCCTTATTGGCAGCAGGTATCAACTTGGGGTGACTATTGCCAACGAGGATGTGAAATCTATGCATGATATCACTTTGGCAATCAGCTCTAATAATCCTACAATTTTAGTTAAAAATATATTATCAACAGAAACATCAGGTTTAAAGATAGACAATGCTAAAATAATTATTGATAAACTTGAGGCTGGGCAAGAAAAGAAATTATTACTAGATTTGGTATTAGCTAAAACCAATACCGCATACAATCAAAATGTTATATTAAACGGTAGTGTGTCAGTTACCATTGATGGTCAGATTATTGTCATCGAGCAGTCTTCTCCCTCAATTGATCTAGCCTCAGAATTAACCGTAAAGTCGGTCGCTTATTACTATGGACCACAAGGAGATCAGCTTGGCATCGGACCGTTGCCACCGATTGTCGGCCTGCCAACCAAATATTGGATTTTTTGGCAAGCAGACAACAGCGGTAATGCAATAAATAAATTTGTTATGACGGCTAAATTACCCGAGAATGTTACCTTTACTGGTAATAAAAGTTTACTTGCGGGTAAGTTAGTTTATGACGAAAAAACCAGACAGGTAAGCTGGTTGGTTGATAGTTTAGATAAGACCGGTGGTGATTATAAAATCGGATTTGAGATTAGTATAACGCCAACCGCCATTGATAAAGGTAAAATTTTACCATTGTTAAGTAGTGCCATTTATGAGGGTGTTGATGACTTTGCTCAAATAAATTTAAATGGCAGATTAGAATCGCTTAGTACAAATCTTGATTTTGACAATATGGCTCATGGCCTGGGTAGGGTTTCAGAATAAAAAACAACCCCAATAAAATTGGGTTGTTTTTATATGTAACCTGATGGTAATTTCTGGTTAGCGTTTTTTTCGTTTGGCAGCACGCTCTTCAAGCATAACCCGTTTAACCTCTAATCGTTTTTGGGTCTTGTGCGGATGAGAGGTTTTTTTGCTACCAACGCCAGTGTCTCTTTTGGCCATACATAGAAATAATGAATAATAGTAACTTTAGCTTAAAAATTGAAATAAATCAAGCCAGTAAGATTAGCCTAAATAATTGATTGACTTTTTTTACTTTTCATGCTAGGGTATAGAGGTGTAAAAAAATGTTTTACAAAGAGAGGTAGTCGAGCTTTCAAAAAATATTTATTTTCCATTTATAAACCAATCATACAAAATCATGAACGGAGTTATCAAAAAGAAGACTGACAAAGGTTTTGGCTTTATCACCGTTGACGGTGAGAGCAAAGATCTTTTCTTTCACAGCAATTCTTTGGTCGGTGTTACATTTGACCAGATCAATGAAGGTGACCGCGTCACTTTCGATTCTGAGCAATCGCCAAAAGGACCAAACGCAGTCAATGTTAAGCTTGCTTAATATTTTCTCATAACAAAAAACCGCCGGTATATTTACCGGCGGTTTTTTGTTATGAGAAAATATAGTTTAACTATTCTTCATCCTCAACAAATTGTAAATCATGTAGTTTACGATAAGTAGGACTGGTAATGATAAGTTCTGAATGCTTGCCAATAGCCTCGATGCCGCCTTTAGCAAAAACCAAAATCATGTCTGCGTGAATAACAGTAGACAGTCGGTGGGCGATAATGAATGAAGTGCGGTTTTTTATTAAGGCGTCCGTTGCTTTGGTTATTAGGCGCTCACTTTCTGTGTCCAAATGACTTGTTGCTTCGTCTAAAATTAATATTCTTGGATCGCGTAAAACAGCTCGGGCAATGCCGATTCGTTGACGTTCACCACCTGAGAGTTTTATGCCGCGTTCGCCTACAACTGTCTGATAGCCATTTTCTAATTTAAGAATAAAGTCATGTGCTAGGGCTGTCTTGGCAGCCCCAGCAATTAGTTTACTTGAAATTTTGGTCTGTCCGTACGCGATATTTTCTGCAATGGTGCGAGAAAAAAGATCAACTTCTTGAGGTACAACTGCAATTTGTTTACGTAGGCTTTCTTGGGTGGCATCACGAATATCGACATTATCAATAAAGATGCCGCCTTTTTGTGGATCATAGGAACGGAGAAGTAAGTTGATAAATGTAGTTTTGCCGCTACCAGATCGTCCAACTAGAGCACAAGTGGTTCCTGCCGGCACCATAACATTGATATGTTTAAGCGCGTATTGATTATCGCCTCGATATGAAAAAGATACATTTTTAAATTCTACCCCAGTTTTTAATGGGAGTAGTTTTATGGCATTCGGTTTGTCCATAATATGAACCGACTCGTCAAAAATGGATAATAACCGTTCAACTCGAGTGAGGTTGCGTCTAATGCGAGTAAACAAGGCTCCTAGGTTTGAAAGTGGTTGGTAGGCCATACTTTGTAAGGTAATATACAAAACAAATTGACCAATAGTAGCAGTACCGTTCATTACAAAATATGCACTTAGGGTTAAGACCGCTACACGACCAATGGCTGATATGATAGTTTGAATGTTTTCTACCCTCTCCCAGAGCCGTTCCGCGCCGTATTAAATTTCTCGAGCATTAATCATCAAGCGTTGATGATTTTTGGTTTCAATTTCTTCTTGTGAAAACTTTTTAACGGTTAATACATTGCCCGCTACATCATAAAGCTCCTTGGAGATTGTTTCAAAAGCATCGTTTGATTGTTGCTCGGTTTGATATATTTTATTGGCAATGTGATGAGTGGCCAAGAGATAAATCGGAAAGGGGATGAGCACGGCAAGTGCCACCCAGACATTTTCATACAAGAGGGCAATAAAGGCGCCAAAAAATATAATGAGAGGTGGTATAATCGCTTGACCGATTAAATCGAAGATAATGGTATAAAAAGACACTCCGCCACGTTCAATTCGGCCGATTATCTGTCCGCTAGAGGCACTATGATGAAATAGAGAGTGGAGTTGGAGATATTTTTCAAAAGCCTTACTACGTAAATCATCTTCAACCTTGGTCACCATTACAAAGAGGTGGTAGTTGTAGTTAGAGTGGAGCATACTACTAATTACTGACAAACCAAGTATGCCCAGGGCACAGTAAGACAAGGTTTGCCAAGGCAAGACTCCGGGGTGGCTAATAAATTTAGTTAGAGTATCGATAAGCGTGCGTGAAACAAACGGCACAAGAATGCTGGCAAACTGAGAGATTGTGATAAGGACAAGTAAAAAAACAATCGTTTTTTTACGATGTTTTAGATATAACAAGACGCGTAAAAGAGTTGAAGGTTGTTTGTTGGTCATCTAAGTATAAATATTAATTTATTATATCATATAAATTTAATCAGAAAAAACATCACCACTCCTGATTACTGGGTGGCGATAGATTATGTTGTGAAAGACATTATCTACCATCGGCTTCATCTAAGCAATCCCCCAAAATTTAATGCACAGGTACAAACATTTAATATTCTTACAAAAATAAATATTTGTAAAGTTAGAAAATTTGCCTTTATAATTTTTTCATTTTATTGGCTCGGGGATAGGGATTTACCCCTACGCTACCGCTTCGGGGCATAAACTCCCGCCCGCCTGACGTTAGTCGGGCAGGTCTCATCCCATTCTCTAGCACGGTAATATAAAACAACACCACGCTTTCGCTTAGGTGTTGTTTTATATTTTGCTCGGGGATAGGGATTCGAACCCCAATTGACGGGACCAAAACCCGCTGTCCTACCATTAGACGATCCCCGAATATATTTATGTAAGCTATGTTACAGAATACAATAGCTTTATTTTATTGTCAAAAAATGTTCAGTTGAAACGCGAAAAGAGGAAGGATAAATCCTTCTCTCTTTGTGTGATATAGCTAGATGGAAGTGGTGGCAATGTGGTCAAGTTGTTGGTTGATAATGGTCAACAGCTTCAACACAATGGCGATCACTTGATCTGCTATATCGGGAAGGGCTATCTTGAGCACTAGAATGACTAGTAGGAGTGATAGCGCTCCCGAGATTGCTTTAAACATAGGATTAGTATGTTTATGAAAGGGAAGCGCCGTCGACTAGTCGGCTCAAAGACGCGGAGTGATTGCGTCACCCTTCCTGCCTCTGACCCTGCGGGCAAAAGTAGGAAGGCATAGCCAGATTGTTAAGGTTCGTAGTATAATAGCACAAAGTTTTATTATTGTCAAGATTGTAATTTATTTCGTAGACAAGGTGGCTAAGCTTTGGTACAATAGAGAAAATGTAGCAATCCGCGACTAAAATATTTATTTGATATACATGGCAAAAGCAAAAGAAACTACTCGTAAAACAAAGTATATCTTTGTAGTTGGTGGCGTTATGTCCGGCGTCGGCAAAGGCATTACTGCGGCATCAATTGGCCGCATTTTAATTGGTCGTGGTTTTAAAGTGAGCGCCACCAAGATTGATCCGTATGTGAACGTTGATGCAGGTACTATGAATCCGACCGAGCACGGTGAGGTGTTTGTAACTGAGGATGGTGACGAAACCGACCAAGACATTGGCAACTATGAACGATTTTTGAATAAAGATATTTATCGGGAGAATTACATGACCACTGGCCGAGTGTACCTCTCGGTCATTAATCGTGAACGAAATTTGGAATATCATGGTGCGTGTGTCCAAGTTGTGCCTCATATTCCATTGGAGGTAATTAGTCGCATTCAGCACGCGGCTGATAAAAGCAAGGCCGAGATTATGATTGTGGAGATTGGTGGCACTGTAGGAGAATATGAAAATATTTTATTTTTAGAAGCAATTCGGTTATTGAAAATAAAACAGCCCAAAGACGTGATGACGGTAATGGTTAGTTATGTGCCAGTGCCAGGTAAGGTGGGTGAGATGAAAACCAAGCCAACCCAACACGCGGTGCGAACGGTAAACGGGGCTGGGATTCAGCCGGATATCATCGTTGCCCGCAGCGAAGTGCCCATGGATCGTAAGCGAAAAGAAAAAATTTCAATGTTTTGTAACGTCTCTGAAGATTGTGTAATTAGTGCTCCAGACGTTGATTCGATTTATGATGTACCAATTAATTTTGAAAAAGATGATTTAGGTGATGTGGTCTTAAAAAAACTTGGCTTAAAATCTCGGGGTAAGGATTTGGTTGATTGGAAGGCAATGGTAGACAAGATGAAGCATTATAAAAAGGAAGTGAAAATTGGCATTGTGGGTAAATATTTTAAAACCGGTGATTTTAATCTCTCGGATTCTTACATTTCTGTCATTGAAGCCTTGAAGCATGGCGGCATGGCTAATAATATTAAAGTAAATTTAACCTGGATTAACACGGAAGAAATTGAAGAACAAGGGGTAAGGTTTTTAAAACAATTTGACGGCATCGTAGTGCCACAGGGCTGGGGATCACGGGGTAGTGAGGGTAAGATTACAACGATTAAATATTGCCGTGAACACAAGATGCCCTATTTTGGTTTATGTTACGGTATGCAAATGGCGGTTATCGAATTTTCACGTAATGTGTGCAAGCTGAAAGACGCCAACAGTGAAGAAGTCAATCCCAAAACTGAACATCCGGTAATCCATCTAATGGAGGAGCAAAAAGAATTGATTGCTAAAAAACAATACGGTGGTACCATTCGACTAGGCGGTTGGCCGTGTAAATTAGTTAAGGGGACACATCTCGCCAAAATTTATGCCAAGAAATTTGGTCAAGAAAATATTGTTTCCGAACGACACCGTCATCGTTATGAGTATAATAATGACTATCGAGAACAATTGGAAAAAGCCGGTTTGGTTGTGGCTGGGACTTCACCGGACAATAAATTGGTCGAAGCCGTAGAGATTACCGACCACCCATTTTTTATTGGCACTCAGTTTCATCCAGAGTATATTTCGCGTCCGCTCGACCCTCATCCTCTGTTTGTAGATTTTGTAAAGGTTTGTAGCTCACTTAAACATAAATAATTTCTATGTCAAACGTAGTAACCTTAACGGCAGAAAATTTTGAGGCCGAAGTATTAAAATCAGAGCTACCAGTGTTGGTTGATTTCTGGGCGCCTTGGTGTGGTCCATGTCGAATGATGGCACCAATTATTGATGAATTGGCCACCAAACATGCAGGCAAGATTAAGATTGCTAAATTAGATGTAAACGAGTCCGAACATCAAGCCTTGGCAGATAAATATGGTATTCAAGGCATCCCTACGCTTAAAGTATTTAAAAATGGCGAGGTGGTAAAGGAGTTGGTTGGCTTTAAACCAAGCGAAGCCTTGGAAAATGAGCTGGCAGAATTTGTAGCTTAAATTTGGCTAATATTAAGGTTGGTGGACAAAAATCGATTTTTAGGCTATCATAAAGACAGCGATAATAATTTATTAAGTTAAAGAACACTATGGAAGCATATTGCGTCAAGTGTAAAGAGAAGCGAGAAATGACCGAAGCCCAGGAAGTTGAAATGAAGGGCAAGGGCACCGTTGTTCGCAGGGCGATGAAAGGTAAATGCCCAACCTGCAGCACGGCCATGTTCCGTATTTTAGGCAAAGCTGCTTAAGATTTTCAAACATATTATAAAAACCAGCCCTGGATTCGGGCTGGTTTTTTGTTTTATGAAATTATGGTATAATATAAGTAACACTACCCTATGATTTTAGTATATGTAATTGAAGATAATATATTGCAGAGCCAGGCATTATCTGCCCAACTATCTTTGGCTGGTATGAAATTTATATTACCGAATCATTTTGGCTCAATTGACTATCAATTACAAGAAATACGTTGTCATCAGCCCCAAGTTATATTATTAAATCCTAAAATTAAAGCACTGGATGGTTGGGAGATGCTTAGTCAAATTTCTAGTCATAACGACACCAGACACATCCCAGTAGTTGGCTATCACCATCAGGCTGACGGTCAAATGGCCAAAAAATTTATTTTGCTGGGCGGAAAAGCGTTTTATCAACACAATTCCTCGACCGTTGAAGCGATACCCAAATATATTATAAAAATTTATACCAATTTACAAAAAATTCATGAAACTATATAAATCAAAACTGTTTTACGTTTTTATTTTTTTTGTGTTGGCTGGTGGGGGGTATTTTTATTATCAAAGTAGTCAGAATAAATTACCTGTATTCACCACAGTAGCTGCGCAAAATGGGAGACTAATACAAACCGTAAGCGAAACCGGCTCAATAAAAACATCGAATGGTATTAATTTAAATTTTTTAGCTAATGGTAAATTGGCAAAAAAATCAGTTAAAATTGGCGATAAGGTAAAAAAGGATCAGGTGTTGGCAGAGTTGGATTATTCTAATGTGTTAATACAACAAAAACAAGCACAAGCCAGTCTAGCTGTTGCTCAGGCCAACTTGTCTAAAATCTCAAATGGAGCAAGCGCGCAAGACATTGCGGTGTCAGCGTCCAATGTTAAACAAGCTCAAAATGCTTACCAGAATGCCAAAACCGATTTGCAAAAAACACAAAAAACCACAATTGAAAATATTGCCCAAGCAAATAAAATGTTAGCCGATTTGGAGGCGACGGATAAAAATCGTTCCACCGCTGGCCAGGCAGTATTAGCCGCGGAAACTGCTTTGGCAAATGTTGATAAAACGTATCGACAGAATTTAATCAATCGTAAGGCAACCCTGTTGGCTTCAATTGAAAATCAGAATGTAACCATGCAAGGCTCAATTGATACGATTAATCGGGCATTGACTGATGAAAACGCTAAAGATACTTTAAGCGTGCAGGATGCGAGTCAGTTGGCCAGTGCCAAAATAAATTATAATTTAGCACAAATAGCCTTAACACAATCGAAATCCAATCTTACAATCGCTATAGTAGATGAGACTAAAATTGCCGATGCTTCAATTTCGGCATTATCAGCCTTAAATCAGGTATTAACTACTTTAAATTATACGTTTAATGCTTTAGCAAAATCATTGGTTAGTACTAAATTTCCACAAAGCCAGTTAGATACGTTAAAAGCAACCATATCTACCCAGCAAGCCACCATCAATGCAGGTATTAGTGCGCTTCAAGCGAATAAAAATAATTATGAGGATACGGTAGTGGCTTATTCGACTAGCTTGGCTTCAGCCCAGGCCGGATATGACCAGGCTATGGCCGCGCTGACCAGTGCGATTAAAGCGGCCAAAAATGCCACAACTAATACTCAATTAGCCAGTGAACAGCAAGTGCAATCGGCAAAAAGTCGTGGCGATGCTGCATATCAGGCCTGGCAATATGCTGAAGCACAATTGCAAAAAACAACTGCCAAGGCACGTCCTGAAGATATTAGGTTAGCTGAAGCGCAGATTTCCCAGGCGCAGGCCAGTGTGGATGCCATCAGTAATCAAATCGCTAATAGTATTATCAAAGCACCGATTGATGGGGAAATTACACAAGTCAATTATGAAATCGGTGAGCAGCCAGTTGTTACCAAGCCGGTAATTACCATGCTAAGCCAGGGTAAGTTTGAAATTGAGGTTGATATTTCGGAGGCAGATATTACCAAAGTCAAACAAGGTAATTTTGCTAAAGTTACCTTTGATGCCTTTGGTGATGGCATTGTTTTTAACGCCGAGGTGATGTTTGTTGAGCCGGCGCAGACCGTTATTCAGGACGTGGTTTACTATAAAAGCGTAGTAGATAATTTAACGTTGGCTACTTCAACTACCATTGGAACCAGTACTGATTATCTTGCTCAAATTAGGCCAGGCATGACTGCTAATGTAATCATCACTACTGCCACCAGGGATAATACGTTAATCGTGCCAACCAGGGCAATTGTTGATCGAGGCGGATTAAAATATACTCGATTACTACTAGACAAAAAAGCAGTTGAAGTACCGGTGGTTTTGGGTTTGCGCGGTGATGAAGGCTTGGTTGAGATTCTTGGTGGGGTAAAGGTTGGTGATTTAGTGATTACTTCAAGTCTGACTACGGCAAAATAGACTATGCTAATAAAAATTACAAACTTGAATAAAACGTATTTAACTGGCGAATTACAAACGCCAGTTTTGTCTGACATCAATATTGAAATTGATAACGGTGAGTTCGTTTCAATTATGGGACCGTCTGGTTCGGGTAAATCAACCTTAATGCATATTTTGGGGTTTTTAGATCGGCCAACTTCTGGCCACTATTTTTTTGACGGTAAAGACGTGAGCGGTTTAGTTGATGACGAATTAGCCTTGTTGCGCAATGAAAAAGTAGGTTTTGTCTTTCAAGCGTTTAATTTACTGCCACGCACCACGGTTTTAGAAAACGTAAAATTACCGTTGCTTTATGCCGAGGGTAAAATTGATACCGAAGAACGTTCAAAAGAAGTCTTGGAAAGTGTAGGCCTTTCACATCGATTAAAATATTTTACTAATCAAATCTCTGGCGGCGAGAAACAGCGCGTAGCTATTGCCCGTGCATTGGTTAATCACCCATCAGTCATCTTTGCGGATGAACCGACCGGTAATCTTGATTCAAAATCAGGTGTTCAAATTATGGCCATATTGCAAAAATTGAATCAAGAAGGCAAGACCATAATATTAGTTACACACGAAACCTATACTTCGGAGCACGCAAAACGGATTATCCGTATTCGAGATGGCCGCATTGAATCAGACGAGCCTGTTTTAAATCGTCGTTTTGCCAGTGAAGATGAATTATTGAAATAATCCGATGTTCAGGACAGTTCTTCATTCATTTCAAACATCATACCGCGCCTTACAAGCTAATAAGGGGCGGAGTCTTTTAACTATGCTTGGGATTATTATTGGTGTTGGGGCGGTTATTGTGATTATGTCTGTTGGCGCCGGCGCACAAAGTTTAATATTATCTCAAGTAAAAAGCCTTGGCTCTAACTTGATCGGTGTGTTGCCAGGTAAATCTGATAGTAACGGTCCGCCTTCTTCGGTGCTTGGGATTGTGATTACAACACTAACCTACGATGATGCTCGAGCGATGCTAAATAAGTCTCGGATTCCGCACATTGTAAGTAATGTGGCCTATACCAAGGGGTATGGCACGTTGTCTTGGGATGCGAATACTTATGAAACAAATCTTTCCGGCTCAACCGTGGGTTATTTATCAACTGAGGGTGGGGAGGTAGCCGAAGGTCGTTTTTTTACCGAGGACGAAGAACGTAATTTGTCACGCTATGTTGTTTTGGGTAGTACGGTAAAAAAAGAACTATTTGGTGAATCTGTGGCAGTGGGGCAGAGAATTAAAGTGAATAAAAAAAGTTTTGAGGTGATTGGCGTTATGAAAGAGCGCGGTTCGGTGGCATTTCAAAATTATGATGATCAAGTTTTCATTCCAATTTTAACCATGCAAAAATTGGTTGCCGGTGTGGATAATCTCGGCTTAATCAGAATAAAGGTTGATGATCAGGTAAATATTCCAGAAACTATCGACGAGGTGGCTCAGCTATTGCGTGAACGGCACAATATTTCTGATCAAACGGGCAAGGATGATGATTTTACTGTGGTTAATGCTGCTCAGGCGTTGGACATGCTTAAGACCATAACCAATGCCTTGCGCTATTTTTTAGCTGCAATTGCTGCCTTGTCTTTAATAGTTGGCGGTATTGGTATAATGAATATTATGTTAGTAGCCGTATCCGAACGGACGCGTGAAATTGGTTTGCGTAAAGCAGTCGGCGCTAACAATGCTGATATTCGAATCCAATTTCTTTTCGAGGCAATAATCATTACTTTTCTGGGCGGCATTTTAGGTATTATTGGGGGCAGTACATTGTCATTTCTCATTTCCATAGTGGCAAATAAATTAGGGTATGATTGGCAATTTTATATCTCGCTCAATTCAATTATTTTAGCAGTGGTGGTGTCCGTTTCAATTGGTATTATTTTTGGCTTGTTTCCCGCTGTTAAGGCCAGCAAACTGCATCCGATTGAGGCTTTGCGTTATGAATAGTCTATGAAAATATTAGCCGTTAGTAAATTATCTGTTAATGCTTTAATTGGTAACAAGACGAGAACCTTGTTGACTGTTTTGGGTATGGTTATCGGGATTGCGGCAGTAATTATTGTTTTTAGCGCTGGTGAGGGAATTAAATCTTTGATATTGGGACAGGTGGAGTCATTTGGTACTGATATAATTCAAACTGAACCGCGCTTGCCATCAAACAAGCCAACTGCGGCCAAAAACGCCCAGTATAGTCAGGCAATTGCTCAAGGAGTGCAGGTGGTATCTTTGAAGTTAACTGATATGGACAAGATTAATCGGTTGCCAAATATTAAAGGTAGTTACGCATCTTTAACCGGTCAAGCATTGGTTAGTTATCAAGCCGAAGCAAAAAAAGCAATTTTGTATGGTGTTAGCCCATATTTTATCAATGTTGGCACTTTTCAACTTTCATCCGGTAGATTTTATGAAGAAGAGGAGGATAAAAGTCTGGCGCAAGTGGTGGTGTTGGGTAGTGGCATCAAAACCAAATTATTTGGCGATTCCGAAGCAGTGGGAAAAATGATTCAAGTAAAAAAAGAAAAATACGAAGTCGTAGGCGTGATGAAAGAACGTGGTTCATCCGGCTTTATTAGTTTCGACGATTTTGTGTATATACCGACTAGAACCATGCAGAAACGGATATTGGGTATAAACCACGTCCTCTCAATCACCAGTCAATTAGCCGATGTGTCTAAAGCTGAATCCACCGCAGAAGATATTAGATTTACTTTACGAGAAAGTCATAAAATAGATAACCCCACCAAAGATGATTTTCGTGTTTCCACCGTGGCAGAGCTGATGGCGACGTTGGGGGTTATTACTGGTGCGATTACCTTGTTATTGTTAGCGATTGTTGCAATTTCCTTAGTAGTTGGCGGCATTGGCATTACTAATATTATGTATGTCATCGTAACTGAACGAACCTCGGAGATTGGCTTACGCAAGGCGGTTGGCGCTAAATATCGAGACATTTTGCTCCAATTTTTAATTGAGTCGGTGTTAATTACGTTATTAGGCGGTATTATCGGTATTATCATTGGCGTAGCCATATCATATTTAATTGCTATAGTGGCCAGTCGAGCGCTTGGCCTTGAATGGAAATTTGTGGTGCCAATTAGCGGTTTTATTACGGCTCTTGTATTTTCTGTAGTATTTGGCATAGTTTTTGGTGTATACCCAGCGCGTAAGGCGGCGAAACTTAATCCAATTGACGCGTTACGAACAGAATAATATGAATAATGAACAACTAAAAATTGCCGTTATACACGATCATATGGAATGGCCGGGTGGTGGAGAACGCACCGCGTTAATTATGGCTTTGGATTTGGGCGCTGATTTTATTACCGCTTATGCTAATCCCAAGGCATATCCCGAACATCAGGCCGAATTGGGTGATAGGTTAAAAGTGTTATCCAGAACGATAGAAACCAAGCGGGTGTTTCGATATTTTTGGACAAGAAAAGTGTTTCGTCGCAATCATCATTTGCTCGATGGATATGATATTTTAATTGCCTCTGGTCAAGCTGCCAGCGAGGTGGTAACTAATTATGGTTCAAGTAAGGCAAGGCGTTTACTCTATTGTCACACGCCGCCACGGCGGGTATATGATTTATTTGAATCTAGTCGCCAAATGTATCCCTTTTATTTACGTTTCGCTTATTCTTTTTTTACGAAACGGTGGGATAAGTTGTATCGTCGGGCGCTATCGCGTTTCGATTATATCATTAGCAATAATCATAATATCACCGAGCGTTTAGCCAAGTATACCGGGTTTTGGGCGAATGAAGAAATTCCCCCACCAATCATTACTGCTAATTACGCTAATCTAGGGCAGGGTGATTATTTTTTATCCTGGGGCAGAGTTGATGAGCAGAAAAGAATCGAATTGATTATTGAGGCGTTTGCTCGGATGCCAGAGCAAAAATTAATTGTTGCTTCTGGTGGGCCACGTTTAGAGGCAGTTAAACAATTAGCGCGTGGTCATAAAAATATTACAATTGTTGGTTGGGTGTCTGACGATGAGCTAAAAAAATTAGTAGGCAATTGCCAAGCCGCTATTTATATTCCGGTCGATGAGGATGCAGGCATGACTCAACTTGAAGCCAACGCTGCCGGAAAACCAGTTATTGGCGTAGACGAGGGCGGGCTACGGGATACTATTATTGAAGGGGTTACCGGCACTAAAATAAAGGCTAATCCGACGGCCGACGATATAATTATAGCGGTTCAACAGTTTACCCCAGAATGGTGTCAGTCACAAAGTGAAAAGTGTTTAGCGCATGCTAAAAAATACGATCGTGAAATATTTAGTCAAAAAATTAAAAGTGCAGTATCAAATTTGTCACCAGAGAGAAAAGTGCTTGCAATTGATGCTTCGCGTTGGGAAGATCCACGTCAGCCTGGCAAGGGCGAACGGAGTGGTGTTGAGGTTTATTCGCGCGAGATTATAACCGCTTTAGTGCAAGCTGTTTCGGGCAAGCCGGATTTACGACTAGAACTAATTACGCCAAGGTTAATAATTGAGTTACCGCGTCAAGTTCAAAAAGTGTTACCTGGTGGCAAACGATGGACAATTACCGTTTTAGATAAGTATTTAGCGTATCGTCGTCCAAATTATTTTCTGACCCCTAGTTATTATTTACCACGGCATTCCCCGGAAAATAGTATTGCCGTAGTGCATGATATTAAATTCAAAACCGATCCGGAGCGCTATTCACTAACTGACCGACTATGGCAAGGCGTTACTACAAGATATAATCTTCATCGCGCAAAAAGAATCATTGCAGTTTCGCAAGCTACTAAAGACGATTTGGTAATGCACTACGGATGTCAGCCTAACGACGTTGTGGTCGTGCCCATGGGATATACACGCTGGATTATTGGCAATGACAAAAACACAAGAACCAACACAATTTTATATGTTGGTCGGATTGATAAGAAAAAATCAATTTCGATATTAATAGCTGCCTTTGCTCAAATTTATAAAAAATATCCGAATTGGCGTTTAGTGCTGGCCGGTAAACCAGGATTTGGATCTGAAGAAATTTTGGCCATGCCGTCTAAACTTGGCGTTGAAGCGGCGGTAATATTTTTAGGCTATATTTCAGATGCCCAAAAAAAGCAATATCTTTTAGATGCGGCTATTTTCGTCCAGCCTAGCGCAACTGAGGGCGCCGCCATACCGTTACTCGAAGCCTGGGACGCAGCAACACCAGGAATCGTTGCCGATACACCTGTTATGCGGGAAATTGGTAGTAAAGGCGTAGTTTATTTTAAGCCAGAGGACGCCTACTCTTTGGCTCAAAAAATTGAAGAATTAATAAATAATATAAAATTAGGCGAGGAGATAGTTGTAACCGGACAAAAAAAATTAGCTTCTATGAGTTGGCCAGAAATTTGCCAGCAGATACTTAAAATCTTTTTAGAAAAGTAGTTTTTACTGATTGATTTTTCTTGTAAAAATATTCGATTCGTGGTAAAATATTGTCATAAAAAACAAGATCATGTTTCGTTATTCACGTTCAAATCATCCTAATTTTGTTAAACTCTACCACCAGGCAGAGCAGTTTTATCAAAATTTACCGTTAATCAAAAAAACCCGTCGCCAAAAGCGACTATTTTTTGTATTGCGAGTCACTGCTTATTGTGCGACCGCATTATTTTTGTTCTTATTTTTATTTGCTGCCATTAATTTTCTCCAATATAAATTAATTTATGGTCAAGCAGTTAGCGGACGTAATAGCTTAACTGAGGCAATCGCACTAATTAAGATCGGCGATTATAAAAATGCTAGCATTAAAGCAGCACGGGCAAATGCAGATTTGAGCAGTGCCTTTGCCAATTTACAACAAAACGAAGATTCAATTGTGGTTAAGTTGATTACACCTATTCGTCACGAAGTGGGACAAGTAAAAGTGTTAGTTGGCGCTGCCAGCATGCTTGCTCAATCGACTGTTATTGCCACTAGCTTTGGTCAAGAATTGACTGGCTTATTAGAAAATAGCAAACAACTTACTTATGCTTCATTAACCAAGGAAGAAAAAAGGCGGGTTTTGGCACGTTTATCACAATCCGCGCCAGAATTGGCTGGCATTAAAGCGAATTTAAGCTTGGCAGTAATGAATTTAAACCAAATCGATTACTATGGGGTGTTGTGGCCGTTTATGGATAAGATAACTGAGATAAAAAAACAATCAATTCTTGCGATCGATGTTTTAGACAAGTTCGCACCAATTAGCCAAGTGTTGCCTGAATTGTCTGGGTATCCTAATTCAGCAACCTATTTAGTACTATTTCAAAATAACGATGAGCTGCGTCCCACTGGTGGTTTTTTGGGTACCTATGGCATTGCTCAAATCGACTTGGGTGATATAACGCGTTTTGATACTCATGACATATACCACATTGATATGCCGGTGAGCGAAAAGCTAAACATCGCTCCACCAGAGCCATTAAAACAATATCTTAACAAGAAGTGGTATATGCGTGATGCTAACTGGTCACCTGACTGGCCAACCTCAGCACGGCAAATTGAGTGGTTTTATCAAACCGAAAACAGAATGCTTGCACCTAAGGATAACATTAATAAATTTGATGGTAAATTTACTGGAGTAATTGCTATTACCCCAAAATTAGTCACCGATCTACTTGAGCTGTCTGGCCCGATAATTATTGATGGGCAAGAATATAACAGTGTCAACTTTGTTGATTTGCTACAATATCGAGTAGAAAAAGGCTATGTTCAGCTCGGCGTTTCCTCTTGGCAACGCAAGGAAGTGATTGGTCGAATCTTAAGTGAACTTAAAATTCGACTATTAAACCTGCCGGTAGAAAAATGGCAAACCATTTTTGATACGCTAACCAAAAATTTGGCGCAAAAGAACATTCAAATGTATTCTAATAATCAGGCCGTGTATGGTATTTTTAATGAGCAGGGTTGGACAGGTAGCATGTCGCAAACTACGGGGGATTATCTCATGGTGGTAGACGCAAACATGGCCAGTTTAAAAACTGATCGAGTTATCGATCGAGCAATACGATATCAAATAGCGGAGCAAAATAATGAACTTCATTCCACGGTAATAGTACAATACGCTCATAAGGGTCAGCAAGCAGATTGGAAAACCAGTAAATACAAATCATATACCAGAATCTATTTACCAGCTGGAGTGACGATTAAAAAGTCTAACGGTTGCACCAAGCCAATTGAGATTTCATCAGAATTAAACAAAACTGTTATCGGTTGTTTGGTGGAAGTTGACTTTGGGCAGATAACAACCATTGGCCTTGAGTATGATTTGCCGACCAATATGGTTGAGGCAGTAAAAAAAGGGGATTATACGCTTTACGTTCAACGTCAGGCTGGCAATGATATAAAAGATTTTACATTTGACGCCAGCTTTAAAAATAGTATAAAATCATACAATCCAGTTGGGTTATCAGTTCAGTGGTTTTATGGCAACCGAATCAACTGGCAAACTGATTTATTAACAGACAAATTATTCACCCTTACCTTCTAATCTTGGCCATTTGGCCATAAAACTATCATGTTTTTGAAACGAATTGGCATCGATTTGGGCACTACCTATACCCTTGTTCATCTCCCGAAACGGGGTATTGTTATAAATGAGCCTAGCGTGGTCGCCTTATCGGTAATAGATAAGAAGATTTTGGCTGTAGGCAATGAAGCTAAAGACATGCTTGGTCGCACGCCTGATTCGATTATTGCCTTAAAACCGCTTAAGGATGGTGTTATAGCCGATTATCGGGCTACTGAGGCCATGCTACGGTATTTTATCAATAAATCTTTAGGCGGCATTCGTTTGTTTCGCCCTGAAGTGATGGTGGCCGTGCCAGCTGGTATTTCCTCAACCGAACGCAGAGCGGTTATTGATGCTACTATTGCTGCTGGCGCTAAGGCAGCGTATATCATAAAAGAGCCAGTCGCTGCGGCTATTGGTGCAGATATTCCGATTGGATCAGCCTCGGGCCACATGATTATCGATATTGGCGGCGGTACAGCTGAAATGGCGGTTATCTCTTTGGGTGGTATCGTTGCTTCGACATCAGTTCGAGTGGGCGGAATTCGTTTTGATAACGCGATTATCGATTATATACGGCGCAAGTACAGCCTCTCTATCGGTGAACGCACGGCTGAGGAAGTTAAAATAAATATTGGTTCGGCACTCTATCTTGAAAACAAATTAACTATGGAGATTCGCGGTCGTGATATCATTACTGGTCTCCCGCGCAGCATTATGGTAACCAGCAATGACGTAACCGAGGCGCTGCAAAATGAGCTTGAGGCAATTATCAACGCGGTAAAAAAAGTTTTGCACGACACGCCACCGGAGCTTTCTTCTGATATAATGGATAAGGGTATGGTCTTGTCCGGCGGCAGTTCGCTTTTGCGCAATATCGATCAACTGCTCTCACGTGCCACTGGAGTGCCAGCCTATGTGGCCAATGATGCATTGCTTTGCGTAGCCAAAGGCACCGGTATCGCCTTGGAAAATCTTGATTCATATAAGCGTAGCATCTTAGC
>Ga0194044_10000171_pt1 | contig 28763 bp, 10 predicted proteins | sample JunL4417m_MetaG_FD_155460 | JGI IMG/M metagenome (GOLD analysis project Ga0194044, IMG submission 155460) | Anoxic zone freshwater microbial communities from boreal shield lake in IISD Experimental Lakes Area, Ontario, Canada - Jun2016-L442-17m | ecosystem: Environmental > Aquatic > Freshwater...
TTCTGGAATGGATTAACGACAAGGTGGTCGCAGGATTCGGGCGACATGAAGCGCCGGTTTTATCGCTTCAAGGCGTGCTGTCGGCGGAAGAAGTCGTGTTTGTTCTCACGGGCCTTGTGCCCAATCTCAAGGGCCATCCCCTGGTGCATCGGTGGTTTGGCGTAACGTTTCAAAACAGAGTTTTTCAGAAGATTGAAACTTTCGCATCGCTTTTAGCCAGAACCAGTCTTGGCGGAACCAAATTTCCGAACCGGGAGGAAAGTCAGGATCTGGAATCCCTTCGGAGCCTCCTGCCGGAGGCCGTTACGCATGCAAAACAATACATGACTGGGGAGCGGAAAGCTTTTGAGAACATGATCAATCCAAAGCTGCAAATGCACCTCGAAAATCTGGAGCAATTGAAAGGCAAACATCACGAGCAGATCGAACTGTTCTATGCAGACAAAAAACAGCTCAGCCGAAAAGACCAGGAAAAGCGGGAAATAGATCGCATGTTTAGTGACTTCCTGACCTGGGTTCAGGATACCATGACAACGGAAGACAATCCCTTTATTCAGGTAATTGCCGTTCTGAAAGGGGTGGCATAATGGCCATGGATATCACGGGCATCACCAATGAAAATGAGTTTTACACCCATCATTATCTTTCCGCCATCCTTGAAAACGACCTGAAAGACATTTTCAGCCAGTGGAAACAGAAAGAGGATGAGGAAGACATCCCTCAGCCCCATACAAAATTGCGGGGCCTCAGAAAGGAATTCTTTGCCGGGCTGGGCCTTCTGGAACGGGAACGCAACATTGAAGAAAGACTGAGCCTGCAGCGGGAATTTGCCAGCCAGTTGCTTATGGTACTGGGCTATGATTATGACCCCCAGACAGTTGCGCTGGATGATGACAGCAATATCCCCCTGGCCGGTAAAATCAACTTGCCCGATGGCTCCCCGGCGCTCTGGATCATCGAGGCGGTAATTGATCCGGAAGAAGATGCCGATCCGCTGAAATCGCATTTCCTGCCGGAGCAGTACCCGGCTGATGATGAAACCCAAAAACTGACGGACCTTTCCCTGGAGGAAATCATCACCCGTCAGGTTTTCGGAAAAGCCGAGCCTCCCCGGTGGGTCATCCTGATCAGCTTTACCCAAATCGTGCTTCTGGACCGCACCAAGTGGCACGAAAAGCGGCTGCTGCGGTTTGACGTCCGGGAGATTCTGGACCGCAGGGAAACCACCACCTTGCAGGCCATGGCAGCGTTGCTGCACCGGGATTCCATCTGCCCCAAGGACGGTATCCCTTTTTTGGATACGCTGGATGAAAATTCCCATAAACATGCCTTCGCCGTTTCAGAAGACCTGAAATACTCGCTGCGTGAAGCCATCGAGCTATTGGGTAATGAAGCGGTTTATTATCTTCGGGAACTGCTCCATGAAAAAATTTATGGCCGGGATATGGCGGGTCAACTGACCCGTGAATGCCTGCGATACATGTACCGGATGCTGTTTTTGTTTTATATCGAGGCGAGACCTGCGCTGGCATATCTTCCGGATAAATCCGAAGCGTACCGGAAAGGTTACAGCCTGGAATCCCTGCGTGAACTTGAAATGGTGAAACTGACCACCGCTGAGTCCAGGAATGGTTTTTATATCCACGAATCCATTAATTTGCTATTTGATCTGCTATACGATGGTTATCCCAAACAGGGGAAAATGCTCCAGCTTGATGTGACCGCGTCTGGATCAGAACACCACACCTTCCGTATTTCTCCGCTTCGCAGCCATCTTTTCGATCCCGGGAAGACCCCGCTTTTAAACAAGGTGAGGTTCAGGAATTTTGTGCTGCAACGGGTCATTGAATTGATGTCTCTCTCCCGGCCGGCAAGGGGCGTAAACAATCGCCGAGGCCGCATTTCCTATTCACAGCTTGGCATCAACCAGTTGGGCGCGGTATATGAGGCCCTCCTCTCCTATCAGGGGTTCTTTGCCGAAACCGATTTATATGAGGTGAAAAAGGCGGAGGAGGCGCACAATGTGCTTGAAACCGCCTATTTTGTAAAGCCCGAAGACCTGGAGCAATATACCGAAGATGAGCGGGTCTTTAACGACGATGGCACTTTGCTCAAATATGAAAAAGGCGCCTTTATTTACCGACTGGCGGGACGGGACCGCGAAAAATCGGCATCTTATTACACCCCGGAGGTACTGACCCAATGCCTGGTCAAGTATGCCTTAAAAGAGCTTCTCAAAGATAAAACCGCTGATGAGATCCTGGAGCTGACTGTTTGCGAACCCGCCATGGGGAGCGCAGCATTTTCAAATGAGGTGATCAACCAGTTGGCAAAGGCTTACCTTGATTTAAAACAGAAGGAAACCGGGATCACCATTTTGCATGATGATTATCCCAAAGAGCTGCAAAAGGTGAAGATGTATATTGCCGACAGGAATGTGTATGGCGTCGATCTGAACCCGGTGGCGGTGGAACTGGCGGAAGTTTCCCTGTGGCTGAACACCATCCACGAAGGCGCGTTTGTCCCCTGGTTCGGCATGCAACTGGTTTGCGGCAATTCCCTTGTGGGGGCCAGGCGGCAGGTGTTTCACGAAAGCCTGCTCAGTAAGAAGCAAAGAACCGATCCGCTTTGGCTGGACGTGGTTCCGGAAAGGGTGATGCCGGGCGCGGAACGAAACGCGGATACGGTTTATCACTTCCTGCTGCCGGACAAGGACATGGCCAGCTACAATGACAAAGTCGTTAAACAGATGGCGGGGAAAGAAATCAAGGCCATTGCCGAGTGGCGCAAGGAGTTTACCAAGCCTTTTTTAAACAGCGAAATCTCGCACCTCAAAACACTTTCCGCCGCAGTGGATAAGCTCTGGCAAAGTCATATCGAAATGCAGCGCGATATTTATCGCCGCACCACTGATCCGCTCCAAGTATTCGGCCAAAAGGAATCCGGGGATAAACGCCGGCCCACGACCACCGAAGAGAAAGATCGCATTTATCATCAGGAGATGTTTTCCAGAAATGTCCGCAACTCCAGCCCTTACCGGCGGTTGAAGCTGATCATGGACTATTGGTGCGCCTTGTGGTTCTGGCCCATTGAAAAGGCGGATCTGCTGCCCGGCCGGGCTGAGTTTTTATTTGATCTGACCCTTATCCTTGAAGGAAACCTTTATGACGCATTGGTTGATGAAAAGGGGCAGCAGCCTCTTTTCCCAGATACCCGGCCCAGGCAGTTGTCCCTGACCATGCTGGATAATCTGGGGTATGTGAACGTGGATAAGTTGTGCGAAGAAAATTCCCGGCTCGGTCTGGTGCAGGAATTGGCTGAAAGATACCGCTATCTGCACTGGGAACTTGAGTTTGCGGATTTGTTTGAGAGACGCGGCGGATTTGATTTATTTTTGGGGAATCCGCCGTGGATCAAGGTGGAATGGAACGAAGGCGGCGTCCTGGGTGACGCCGAACCGCTCTTTGTACTGCGCAATTTTACTGCATCCGCACTTGCTGAAAAACGTGATGAGGCGGTGGAAAAATATGCTCTCAAAGACGCTTATCTCGCTGCCTTTGAGGATGCCAACGCCACCCAGAATTTTCTCAATGGTTATCAGAATTATCCACTTTTGAAAGGCATGCAGACCAATCTTTATAAATGCTTTCTGCCATTGGCCTGGGCTGTTGGAAAAAAAGAAACCGGCATTTCCGCTTTCCTGCACCCGGAAGGGGTTTACGATGATCCAAAAGGGGGCGGGTTCCGGGAAGCGTTGTATCCGAGACTGCGATATCATTTTCAGTTTCAAAATGAGCTGAATCTCTTTGCCGATGTTGACCATCATGCAAAATTCAGCGTTAATGTTTTTCTGAACAGTGCGGGGGGGGCACAAACAGTTCTGTTTCGCCATATCGCCAATCTCTATGTCCCTCCGACTGTGAACGCCTGTTTTGCGCACGCCGGTTATGGTCCCGTTCCGGGCATCAAGGACGATGACAACAAATGGAATGTGAAGGGACATAAAGACCGGATCATTGAAGTCGGGCAGGAAGAGCTGGCTCTCTTCGCCAAATTATATGGTGCTGAAGGCACAATGCCCTTGGCTGCCCGTCTGCCGGCAGCACATTCCTTACAGATTGTGGAGGTGTTAAGAAAATTCGCCGATCAGCCTATGCGGCTATCCAATATTCAAAACTCGATAAAATCCGTAGATATTATGTGGCATGAAACGAATGCACAGAAAGATAAAATTATTCGTCGATATACCTGCTTTCCCGATGAACCAACACAGTGGATAATCTCAGGCCCTCATTTTTTTGTAGGTAATCCACTCTACAAGACACCCATGCGTGTTTGTAAATTGAACTCTCACTATGATGTTCTCGATCTTAATACCATAACAGATGACTACCTGCCCAGAACCAATTATGTGCCTGCCTGTGATAAAACTAAATATTTTAGTATGGTTCCAAATTTCGATAAGAAAAGTGAGGCAATGACAAATTTTTATAGACTAACACACAGAAGGATGTTGAGCCAATCAGGAGAAAGAACATTTGTCACAGCGATAATGCCAAAATATACCGCAATGATAAACACCTGTGTATCAACCGCTTTTTCATTAAATCATGATTTAATTGATTTTTATGGTTTTACATTATCAATCATTTATGATTTTTTTCTTAAATCAACTGGTAGGGCTGACTGTTACGCTGATACCTTACTTCGCTTTCCATTATTAAAAACAAAAGATATCTCAACACGAGCTTTATTGCTCACCTGCCTCACAACCCACTATGGTGACCTTTGGATGGATTGTTGGCAAGATGGAATTCAAGCAGAAAAATGGGCTAAAACCGATCCCCGCCTGCCCAACAGCTTTTTCACCAGTCTCACGCCCCAGTGGCAGCGCAAATGCGCCCTGCGCACAGATTATGCCCGCCGTCAGGCCCTGGTGGAAATAGATGTGCTGGCAGCCATGGCATTGGGTCTGACCCTCGATGAGCTGAAAACCATTTACCGGGTGCAGTTCCCTGTGCTTCGACAAAATGAGGGCGATACCTGGTATGATCAGAATGGCCGCATTGTGTTCACCTGCTCCAAGGGGCTTACCGGCGTGGGCTTTACCCGTCCGGAATGGAATGAGATCAAAGGCATGACATCCGGCACGGTAGAGAGAACCATCATGGATGACACCCTGCCCGGCGGCCCCATCGAACGTACCATCACCTACCTTGCACCCTTTGACCGCTGCGACCGGGAAAAGGACTATGAAACGGTGTGGGCGGAATTTGAGCGGAGGTTCAGGGATGAGTAAGGGCAGCCGTTACGATACGAGCGGTCTTATCGAGGATATGTACGAACCTGGTTCGCGAAGACGGGTGTTGAAAAACAAACTGGGCATTACCCGCAAGCGGGTTATGGATGAGGTGGAGGCCCGCGAGCAACTCCGCGCATTGCATGAATTCCTGGGCATGTATGACCGTGAACATCGGTTTTCAGCCGCGGATATTTGCCACATGCATAAGGTATGGCTTGGTGATGTATATGAGTGGGCGGGACAATACCGTCAGGTGAACATCAGCAAGGATAATTTTACTTTTGCCATGGCTTTGCAGGTATCAAAGCTAATGAAACAATTTGAGCAAGGGGAACTCAACAAGTTCACACCTTGCCTATCCTCAGTTCAGGAGGAAGTCGTCCATGCGATAGCGGTGGTTCACACCGAGCTGGTTCTCATTCATCCTTTCCGGGAGGGTAACGGCAGGCTGGCGAGAATACTTTCGGTCATCATGGGGTTGCAGGCGGGATTCCCGCCGTTCGATTTCGGATTTATCAAGGGTAAAGCCAGGCAAAACTATTTTGCCGCAGTACATGCCGGCATGGGCCATAATTACCAGCCCATGGAAGGTATTTTCAGGGCTGTTTTGGCAAGGTCCCTTCGGCAGGGGCAGGGAGGTTGATGAGATCAATCCGCATTTGTTCCGCTTCAAGCGCTCTTTTGGCGGACTTCCCGATGCCTTCAACAGCGCTTGATGACAAGACTGTTTGAATCAGGAGTCTGTCCCGGATTCTACGATCCTTAAGGAATATATTCGTTATAAGCAAAGATTGTTTTTTCATGTCCCAATCATAAACCTTTGCGCTCTTTGCGCCTTTGCGGTGAAAACTCTATTTCCAAAATTCCTTGGAGTCTATTTGCAGCCGCCTGAGACAGGCGGACAGGGTCCCGATTTTCACAGTGTCGCCGCTGCCATGGCAGCGAATCGTGTATGACGGCCCTTTTGTCGTTCCGGCGATGGTTGGGCGGACAAGATATCTTTCGCTTCCTTTTCCTCTTTCCGGTAATTCGATCACGCCAAAGTCTTTCAGACGGCTGATAAATTCGCCATAACTGAGAATTTTAGGCATAGCAATATATTTCCTGGGCGGAAAACGATTTTAAATGCGGTGCATCATCGAATGGCCTTGTTTCCACATCACAGCCTTCTTTCCCGGCCATAGCCAGATACTCAGCCCAAATCTCCTTGGGTGCCGGTGAAAACAGATGATCAAGATTGTCATATTCATAGGAGTATTCAATATGGGCACGGCAAAGATCGATTATATCCTTCCGGACTTCCTCTAACGACTCATCGGTAGAGACAATATCAAACTGAAGGCAATGGGCCTGATAATAATCATCCACTTTCTTGATTAAGATATCCAGCCTGAATTCTGCTTTTTGTCCCATGTCGATCTCCTTTTAATTGCCTGGTTGTTATTGTATGATTCTGGGGAAAAATGCTAAAAATTATCAAAGTCCGGGGGTATCTGATATGCTCAGGATCATTCTTCAAAGCGCCAACCTGTTTCAACCGGATATGCATGATTTCAGGCAATGAAACCACATTTGAATTGAATATACGCCACATGGCGCTGTTTCGCAACAAAAGTAATAACGTGGGACTACCACTTCACAGGTCAGAAAATTGTGTCGGAATAACAACCTAAATTTGACCACTTTTGATAACCTAATTTTGACCACCCTTCAACCTTTTCGTGTATTTCGTTGTTAATTTTTTTTGAAAGGTCGATGACATAATGATCCCATCCGTCCTGGCAGTCCAGAATTCGATGTGTAGGAGCATATTCTATTGACACACAAAGCCATTCTGAATATGCTCCCATCATAAAATCAATTCATTTCCCAAAGGGGCGCAAACGCATGCATGATCAGAATTTCAAGAATCTGATTCTGGACTATCCGGCGCAGTCGCTGGAATTTTTCGCCAGTCCGGAAGCCGGAATGGATTTATCACTGGCCCGGATCATTCCAATTCGTCAGGAGCAATAGGTGTATATCGCATGCGCTATCTGGTTGGAAAAGGAGAAGAAACGATGGGACTGGTAAGTGTACTTAAAGAAGAAGGACGGCAAGAAGGTATCCAGCAGGGTCTGCTGGAAGGGATTGAGACGTTGCTGGAGATCAAGTTTGGTGAGCGGGGTCTGAAATTGATTCCTGCTATTGGGAAAATAATGGACACGGATCGACTGCGGCGGATCAAGGAAGCAATCAAAGTTAGCCAGGAAGTTCAGGAGGTGGAAAACGTGATCTGGCATTGAATCACACATATGTTATCGTCGAACAGCGAATCCTTCAAACAAGGGTGATCACCCCGGCCAAATTGGCGTTGGATGTCCTGATTGAAACCACGAAATACACGAAACACACGAAAGTAACAACCACCATTTGAAAAAAATACGGTTGAAAGTCGGGGTTTTAATCCACGGACCAAGCGCCCTGACGGGATGGCTGAGGCCGCATTCCAGATCAATCCCTTCAACCTTTTCGTGTATTTCGTGGTTAATTTTTTTTTGAAAGGTCGATGACATAATGATCCCATCCGTCCTGGCCGGGCACGTTGAACAAGGCATCAAGGATTTTCTGCGCACCACCTTTCCAATAACAACGCCGTTTTTCTCCAATATCCTTGAAGATTTTCTTGCTGAACCAGGCAATGTCTTCAAAGGCCCCTTTCTTGACATTCAGCTTCCATTCCAGCACGGCAAAGGAGGGGCCGACTATTTCCCGGACCTGCCCATGCCGTTTTCGACTTATCTGCACCAGGAAAAATCCTTTGATCGCCTATCCGGTTCAAACCCGCAATCCACCATTGTCGCCACAGGCACCGGGTCCGGAAAGACGGAATGCTTCATCTATCCCATCCTTGACTATTGCTACCGGCACAGGGGAGAGCCGGGAATAAAAGCAATCCTCATCTATCCCATGAACGCCCTTGCCACGGATCAGGCCAGCAGGCTGGCTAAACTGATCCATAACAGCAACCTCAAAGGACATGTCACGGCGGGAATCTATATCGGCCAACAGGAAAAAGACCCGTCCATGTTCATGACCAAGGAACGGCTCATTTCCGATAAGCATACCATTCGGCTTTCGCCACCGGATATCCTGCTTACCAACTACAAGATGCTGGACTATCTGCTAATCCGGCCTGACGACCGTCCCCTCTGGTTGCACAACAGTCCGGACACTTTGCGTTTCCTGGTGGTGGATGAACTCCATACATTTGACGGAGCGCAGGGTTCTGACCTTGGCTGTCTGATCCGGCGACTGAAGGCCCGGCTTGCCACATCAAGGGATTATCTCTGCTGCGTGGGAACATCGGCTACGTTGGGAAACCAGGAAGAGCAGAAAGACCTTCTGGGATATGCATCCGCCGTATTCGGCGAAAAGTTCGCCAAAGGCTCGATCATTTCCGAATCACGCCTTAGCGCCGGAGAGTTTCTTGGCGACTGCCTGATATCCCATCTGGACATAATCCCAAGGGAAAAGGCAAGTGAGCTGGATCCCGCCAATTACAACAATTACGAAGAATATATCCTGGCGCAGCATAGACTCTGGCTTGACGAAGATATCCAAGGCGATTTTAACGATACGGGCTGGCGGATCACCCTGGGGGAGAAGATCAAGGAGCATCTGCTCTTTCAGAACCTGCTCAAGACAATGAGAGGAACAATTCACTCCTTTGACGATATCTTTGCTCAGCTTGAAAAAGTCACCAAAGGGCTCAATACCGATGACCATCCATACAAAGTGAACCTGCTGAGCAGTCTGCTTGCCCTGATCTCCGAGGCCAGGGAAAAAGTGACCGCTAAAGAGGCTGAGAACAGCGAAAAATCCCCTGTTCGACCGTTTTTAAACATCCGGGTTCAGCTCTGGATGCGGGAGTTGCGGCGAATGATTGCCGAAGTCTCAACGCATTCCCGGCTGCGATTTTCGGATGACCTGAATGAAGCGCAGCTTAAAACCCATCTTCCTCTGGTTCATTGCAGGGAATGCGGCAGCATGGGCTGGTCCGGCTTGAAACGGAAAGTAAGCTCGGAAATAAGTGGCGAGCTTAGGGATTATTACCAGGCATTTTTCAGCCATGACCCCAAGGTGGTCTATCTGTTTCCAGAGGACGGGCAACCCGGCTCTCCGGCGATAGCAGAACCGGCGGAAGGCAGAGCCAGAAATCATAAACCCGGCTTATATTTTTTTTGCAGCAACTGTCTGAATGTTACAGCCAAAGCCAATATTGATCGCTGCCCGGCCTGCGAACACGAGGAATTGATCCTGGTCCATATTCCGGATGTGCGGATCAAGCGCGGCAATAAGCAATTCAGTGTCAATGACTGTCCGTTCTGTGAAGCAAAGAATAGCTTGACCCTTTTAGGCTCAAGGGCTGCGAGCATGACTTCCGTCATGATTGTTCAACTGTATTCATCCACTTTTAACGACGACAAAAAACTGCTGACCTTTTCCGATAATGTTCAGGATGCGGCTCACCGAGCAGGATTTTTTAATGGCCGAACCTATCGTTTTAATTTTCGTACAGCCCTTCAAAAGGTGATTCTGGAAGCCGGAGATGGAAAGACCCTGGCCGAGCTGCCGGAAACTTTTGTTGAATATTGGGCTGACAAGATGGACCGAAACCGTTACATCGCCACCTTTCTTGCGCCTAACATGGAGTGGCTTAGCGATTACGATCACCTGAAGGAACATGGCGACCTGTCCGAAGGCTCCACGCTGTTGCAACATATCAACAATCGGATCGGGTGGGAAATTTTCAGTGAATACGGTTTTCAAACCAGAATCGGCAGAACACTGGAAAAAACAAGCTCTTCTGTGGTGTATCTCGATCCCTGGCATCTGGAACAGGCAACGGAGCGCATGCTTGAAGCGATCCAAAATGAGATCGGATTGTTAAGAAGAGTCGAACGGGATCTGCTGATCCGCTTCCTGCTTGGCCTTATTGTTCACCTGAAAAATCAGGGTGGGATATATCTGTCGGCGCTGGATTCGTTTATTGAAAGCTACGGCACGCCTTTTGTGATCAACCAAAAAATATGGATGCCTAATTTTGGCCCTAATTCCAGAACCCCCTCTTTTTTGACTACCCGGAGAGGCAGCCGCTTTGATCAGATATTCAGCGCCACATCATCCCGCAACACCTGGTATCAGAGCTGGGTGGATAAATGCTTTTACACCATTTCACCGATTGTCATGACCGTATCAAAAGATGTTTACGACATTGTTCTGAAAGGATTGGTTTCCCAGGGAGTTCTGGCGGAAAAATCGGCCAGAGGCGATATGGTGTGGGGAATACGACCGGAAGCTCTCAGGGTATCATCCAGAGTCAGGCAGTTTCGCTGTCGGATCTGCGGGCACAATATTTCCGTAGCAGAAGCAGAAAGCATTCATTTTGAAAATTCTCCCTGTCAGCGTTTTTACTGTTTCGGAATATATGAAGCCTTTCAAGCCGGGAGGGATTATTATGGGAAACTGTATGCAACGGGTGATGTTGAGAGAATATTCGCCAGGGAACACACCGGCCTATTGAAAAGGACTGAACGTGAATCGCTTGAGAAAGAGTTCAAGGCAAATGAAACCATTCGTAAGCCCTGGTACCCAAACCTCTTGTCCTGCACCCCCACACTTGAAATGGGCATTGATATTGGCGATCTCTCCTCACTGGTTTTGTGTTCCGTACCACCGGCGCAGGCCAATTACATGCAGAGAATCGGGCGAGCCGGAAGGCGGGACGGAAATGCGCTGAACCTGACCGTCGCCAATGCAAGGCCCCATGATCTGTATTTTTATGCCGAACCCGAAGTGATGCTGGCCGGACATATCGACTCTCCTGGTATTTTTCTGGATGCCTCTGCCATACTGGAGCGACAGTTTACCGCTTTTTGTTTTGACAAATGGATAGCAAACGATTCAAACGCATCCCTGCCCAAGCAATTGGGGCAGGTGCTAAGCAATTTGGGGGCGCCCAATCAAAAAATTGATCGGAAAAAGTTTCCCCACAGCCTGATTCATTACATTGAAACAAACCAGACGGACTTTTTTGATCAGTTCGTTGATCTTTTCAAAAACAGCGGGTCCGGATTGAGCCCGGAATCCGAGGCCCAGTTGAAGGTGTTTGTTAAAGGCGACCGTGACTGGCAGGGCAGCCACCATTATCGCATCATGAACGGACTTCATGGCCGCAGTCTGGAGCGGGATTCCTTGCGGAAAAAAGTCCGCATATTGAGTACGAAAATCAAAAAGAAAATGACAGGTCCAAAAGATAAAAATTATGAAAATGAACTCCGGGAATTAAATATTGAAAAATCCGCGCTTCAGGCGCTGATAAAAAACATCAGCGACCGCAACACCTTTAATTTCTTCACGGATGAAGGACTGCTCCCAAACTATGCTTTCCCCGAAGCCGGGGTAATGCTCCATTCCCTGATTTACAGAAAAAAACTGAGAGTTCAGGAAGGGGAAAGTTCCTACGACACCTGGAATTATGAGTATGAACGCCCAGCAGTAAGCGCTCTTGCGGAACTTGCTCCTGCCAACACATTTTACGCCGAAGGCAGAAAGGTAAAAATCGACCAGGTGGACATGGCTGTATCCGAAATTGAAACATGGCGATTCTGCAATAACTGCTCCCATAAAGAGTTGCTTGGCGTGCAGGAGGACAAGCAGGTTTGTGTCAAGTGCGGAAGCCCCTTATGGGCGGATGCCGGCCAGAAACGCCTGATGCTCCGTATGCGGCAGGTTTTTGCCGCCACTTCCGACAGGGATAGCCGGATTACGGATGACTCAGATGATCGTGAGCCGATGTTTTATAATAAACAGATGCTGGTGGAATTTGACGACAAGCACAAGGTTGACGCTTACAAAGTGGATGCGGACTTTCCTTTTGGTTTCGAGTTTCTGTCCAAGGTGGATTTTTGTGAAATCAATTTTGGCGAAAAGGCGGAGATTGGAGACAAGGTTTCCATTGCAGGCGAGGAAATACCCCGGAAGGGTTTTTCTCTCTGCCGGGTCTGCGGCAAGGTGCAGGAGGACAGCAATGAACCCTCTCATGCCTATACCTGTACCTCCAGAGACCAAGAGAGCGACAAGAGTCTGATCGACTGCATATACCTGTATCGCCAGTTTGTGTCTGAGGCGATCCGGATTTTGCTCCCGGTTGACATAATTTCTGAATCAAACCGAAAGCTTCAGTCTTTTATTACGGCCATTCAGCTTGGTCTTAAAAAAAGATTCAAGGGGAAAATAGACCACCTGCAGACGACTGTTCATGAAGAACCGATGCCGGATTCCTCATTCAAGCGGAAATATCTGGTCCTGTATGATACGGTTCCGGGCGGAACGGGTTATCTGAAACAGCTCATGCAAGCGGAAAACCAATTGATGGATGTCCTGGAAATGTCACTCGAAGCATTAAAGTCCTGCGCCTGTAATCAGGATGAGGAAAAGGATGGTTGCTATCGCTGCCTTTTTGCATACCGTAACAGTTACAATATGCCGGAAACATCCCGCGAGACAGCAGTTGAGCTGCTTGCAGAAATCTTGAGCTACCGTGAAAATCTGGTCAAGACAGAAAATATCAGTGATATCCCCTTTAATACGTTTATTGAGAGCGAGCTTGAAGTTAGATTTCTTGGCGCGCTCAAATTATACCGTTCACCAGCGTTGCCGCTAATACTCAAAAATGATCTGGTGAACGGCAAACCGGGTTATTTTTTAAAAGTCGGTGACAAGGCTTATTATATAGAGCCTCAGGTGGAACTGGGAGAACAAAGTGGGATCAGCGTCCCGTCAAGAGCTGATTTTTTAATCAAATCCGCCCGTTTTAATGACGGCATCAAACCGATTGCTGTATTTCTGGACGGGTTTACCTACCACCATAATCGTATTGGCCAGGACATGGCTCAAAGAATGGCGATTGTCCAGACCGGAAAGTATCATATCTGGTCGCTATCCTGGCACGACGTGGAAAATAAGTTTAAAACTCAAAAGAGTTTTTTTGAGGATTATCTGGACCCGGCGGGATTGCCGTCCGGAGGCAATTTCAAGCCGCTATTGGAGGGATATGGTCTGGCTCGTTTTAAAAATCACATCAAATACAACAGCCTTGATCTGCTTATACATTTCCTTGTAAATCCTGATGAAGAAAAATGGCGGCAGCTCATGTTTGTTGCCGCTTTGATGCATGTTGATCCCAAACGCTACGGGGATGGGGATGGAGATGCAGTCAGGAAGTGGATGGATGATGTTGAAACCTTGATGCCGGAGGCAATGGCCGAAAAAATGAAAGAATCGGACTGCCCTGGTTTGAGCGAAAGCTGTCTCTATGGCGATTACGATCAGGGAAGCCTGGATGGAGATACTTTTTTAAAGCAGTTTGTCGTGGTTGAAAAAAAAGCCTTGCCACCTCCAGGTGAACCTTATGGAGTCAGCGTTTGCTGTTTTTTTGATGATGAAAAAACGAAAAGAGACAAACCCGGTTTTCAGTCAAGCTGGAATGGCTTTTTGAGGCTTTATAATTTTTATCAATTTCTGCCATATACTTTTTTTGTGACTTCCGAGGGAAATAAGGCGAAAGTTTATGACACCATAAAGCTTTTCAAGGAGCCGGATTATGATAGGATGTCAGGCGCCAAGAATGAGACGGCGCCGGACGACTGGAATGCAGTCGCGGAAATGACTGATGACCGATTCCACTGCCTTCTTGCACTGCTACGAGACAATGGCTGGCCCGTGCCTGAAGCCGGTTATGAGCTTGAAGGTGACAATGGTGAAATCCTGGCCTGTGCTGAACTTGGCTGGGAATCGCTAAAAATCGCCTTCCTGACAGATCAAGAAATTGAGTATCGGAATCATTTCGCGGCTCTTGGCTGGAAGGCATTTCCAATTTCAGAAATTCTTGCAGATCCACAGCTATTCATGTCCATGAAAGATTGACGGAAAAAGATACTCACCGCAAAGGCGCAAAGATCGCAAAGAGTATATTTCATAAAAATGTTTTTTCTTTGCGTCCTTTGCGGTGAATAATTTTTTTTCATAGGGAGTATAGAACCAATGAATGATATAAAAGTGGCGATCTCCTCGGAGTTCTTAGGCGCATTTGCAGCCATTCCCAAAAAAATGCAGGGAAAGGTTCTCGAATTCATCACCAAATTCAGGAATAACCCAACGACGCCCAGTATCAATTATGAAAAAAACAGCGAGTTTAAAGATCCGACGCTGCGCTCCGTAAGAATCGATCAGACCTACCGGGGGATCGTTAAAAAACCGGATAAAGGAAACGTCTATGTACTACTGTGGGTTGACCATCATGACAAAGCGTATGAATGGGCAAAAAACAAAAAATGCACAATAAACCCTGAAACCGGAAGTCTTCAGATATATGATGTTGACGATACCCGAATTGCTCCCGCTGAAACAGACGCATCGCCCCTGAAAAACAATCAAGAATGCCTGTTTGCATCCATTCACGACCGTCATCTTTTAAAAATCGGCGTTCCAGCCGAACTTATTCCCATGGTCCGCTTTATATGTTCGGAATCGCAGCTCGATCGGGCGGCAGTCCAAATCCCCACGGAAGCCCATGAAGCGCTTACCGCTCTCGCCGCAGGATATTCCCTGGAGGAAGTATTCAGGGAATTTGACAAACCACCTGAAGAGAAAATAGATACCGAGAACTATGATGCCGCCCTTGAAAATCCGGATACCAAACGCCGCTTCTTTGTTTCGGAAGATGATCTGATCCTGCAAGGAATTTTGATGGCTCCGTTGGAAAAGTGGCGCGTGTTCCTCCATCCGTCTCAGCGCAGTTTGGTGGAAAGAAACTGGAACGGACCTGTCCGGGTTCTGGGAGGAGCCGGTACTGGCAAGACCGTTGTCGCCATCCACCGAGCAAAATGGTTGGTTGAAAACGCCTTCACAGATGAGAACGACAAAATTCTTTTTACGACATTTACCCGAAATCTGGCTGCGGATATCAAGGAAAATCTTTCAAAAATATGTACTGATAAACTAATGCGCCGGATTGAAGTGGTGAACCTGGATCGCTGGGTATCCGGTTTTTTGCGAAAAAACGGATATACATACAATATCGATTACGGGGAACGAACCCGGCCATTATGGGAAAAAGCGCTGACCCTTGCGCCCGATGATCTGGGTTATGATGATGGTTTTTACCGGGAAGAATGGGAGCGAATTATTCAACCGCATGCCATATTCTCATTTAATGACTATTTGAAAGCACCCCGTGTGGGAAGAGGCATAAGGCTGAGCCGGCAGAACAGAAAAGCCATCTGGCCCGTATTTGAAGAATACAGGGTTCTCTTGAATGAAAACAACTTAAGGGAAGTGGACGATGCCATGAGCGATGCATGCGCTCTTATCCGCGAGAAAGGCGATGTCCTTCCCTATAAAGCAATCATTGTTGACGAAGCACAGGATATGAGCGCTTCGGCATTCAGACTCATCCGGCAGATGATCCCTGGGCCTGAGAAGAAAAATGATTTGTTTATTGTGGGAGATGCGCATCAACGAATTTATCGCCATAAGGTCATATTGGAGAAATGCGGAATCAATATCCGCGGCAGGGGAAAGCTATTAAAGATCAACTATCGGACCACGGAAGAAAACAGGCGATGGGCTGTGGGGTTGCTGGAAGGCATCCGGTTCGATGATCTTGATGGTGGCATGGATGACCAGAAGGGTTATAAATCACTCACCCATGGAGTTATTCCCAAGGTTGAACTTACTGCGTCTTTCCAGAGTGAAATTGATTTCATTTTACGATACATGGATCAAGTCGTGCAGGAAGGCGGAGCGCTGAATGAAGTTTGTCTGGTTGCCCGGACCCATGATCTTTTGAAACAGTATGAAGGCGCACTCCGGGTCAAAGGGAAAGAGGTTTATTTTATAAAACGCAGTGAGGCTGAAGACAGAAGAAAACAAGGACTCCGGATGGCGACGATGCATCGGGTCAAAGGCCTGGAGTTTGACCGGGTCATTATCGCCGGTGTAAACGACGGCATTGTTCCGCTGGAAGGCGAATGGATGAATACAAGTGATTCCGTTATTCAAAATGAAGGTGAAACCCATGAGAGGGCGCTGCTGTATGTTGCAGCGACGCGCGCAAAGAAAGATGTGGTTGTAACAAGCTTTGGGAAACCCAGCAGGTTTTTGGTCAATCAATGATACACCATAAGAATCAGGCAACTGAGGATGATCTTTAATGGCTGGCTACATACATGACCCTCTGCAAATCATCAATCTTATCGCGGACAACCTGCGTGACCGCTATAAAAGTGGTTTTCCTGTCCTAAAGGAAATCATACAGAACGCTGATGATGCAGGTTCAGCTAATGAAATCGTCCAACTTGAATTCGGTCTCTCGGCAGGATTATCCAATGCCGAACACTCTCTCTTGAAAGGTCCGGGGCTCTATTTCCTCAATAATGGAGCCTTTACTGATTCGGACTACAAAGCCATCCGATCTTTCGGGTTGAACCGCAAGGCAATCGAGCAATCCACCATTGGCAAATTTGGCCTTGGCATGAAGAGTGTTTTTCACTTCTGCGAGTCCTTTTTCTTTCTGGCCAGAAACAACGCAAAGAAATATGCCGAAATTCTCAATCCCTGGTCCGGTGGGGAGGACTATCCTAGCTTTCATGACGACTGGAACCGATTTTCCTTGTCTGATGCCGGTATGATCCTGGAGCATGTCCAACCCGTTCTGGAACGAATGGATCTTTCGCGAGGTTCATATTTCCTGCTGTGGCTTCCCTTGAGGCAAAGTATACATCTCCTGGCCAATGGCCGAAAAGTCGGTAGCATTATCTCCGAATTTCCAGGCGATAATGATAAACTCCTCTCTTTTCTTTTTCAGAAGGATATTGCTCAAAAAGTCGCATCTCTTCTGCCGCTTCTGCGCAGGATCAACAGTATCCGTTTCTGGCATGTAAACGACGCAGAGTTAATGGTTACACCGGAATTTCAGTTATCCCTGAAAGAAGGGGCAAGCCGTATCGGCCTCACGGACGGATCATATCGAACAAGGGGAATTGAAGGGGCGGTCTCCTATCAGCGCAAAGGAAGGGATGAGCTACCGTATTCCCTCATCTATTCAGGACAAGAGCTTCTGGTGGATATTCCAGAATTGTCCTCACTCCGGAAGTCCCCCCTTTGGCCAAAAAGTTATGTGCGTGACGAGATAGGGATGAGCCAGGAAGCGCCCGATAAGGCGCATGGCCATAGCGCAGTTGTCTTCTCCCGTGCCAATGAAAAAGAAATCGGCAAGCTCAAGATCCGTTGGGCGGTTTTTCTTCCTGTCGAGGCGGCGAAGGAAGAGGTGCTGTGCGGAGGGGATAGTTGTTATCGGATCACTCTGCATGGTTATTTCTTTGTTGACGCCGGACGGGTGAATATCGAAGGCCTGCAGGAAGGCATCGAGCCGATTGACGCATCTTCTGAGCCACAAAACGAGGTGGAACTCCGGCGGTTATGGAACATCAGGCTTGCCAGGCGGGGAACCCTGCCGCTCATTCTCCCTGCGCTGGAAGCTTTTATCTCCAAAGCAAGGCTTTCCGGCGATGATGTCTGGCATCTCAGCGTTGGTATACGAAACACAAAACTTTTCCGCCGTCATCGGGAAAGCATCTGTGCCAACTCCTCCTGGGTTTGTTGTTTGACCAGAAATGGCAAGGAATGGCGCATCCTGCATAGAGAAAGCACATTTCTTCTCCTGCCCACTCCGCCAATATCGGTTCCAGAACGACCCTGGATAACCTTTCCTATGTTGAAATCGTTGGAAGACCGGGGAATTACACTTCTTCTAAAAGACGCCCCCCACCTCCATGCCAAAGATTTTCAACAATGGAATGAGACATATCTACTTGAAGTCTTGCATCTGAAGGAACAGGAGGTCTTCGCGGATCAAGGTTGCTTGGAGTATCTTCTGCATTTTCTGGTAGACCCTGCCTGTCGGCCATTCCTGAATATAGGAAGCCTGCAAGACAGATTGCGGGAAATCGCCAACCGGGCATTCATCTCACTGGGTATAGGGTTACGGCAAAACAGAACGAAGGTGCAGGAATTTATTTCGCTAATTCGACCTGAAAACCGCTATGCGATCAATCAATATGCCCCTCGGGTAATCAGGGAGCTGCAAAATCTCAAAACCAAAGCTCTGGTTCTGCAAAACGAATTTGATGCTCCTGAGGCGCCAGGGACGGCCCAGCTTTCCCTTGAAGATGCACTGCTTCTATTGAAAAAGTTGCACGAATTGATTACCGGTTATGAGCTGAGTGATGACCAGGAATTGATCAACCATTGCCGTGCCATCGCCAGGGAGATTCTGCAGAGACAGGATGAAGGAGAACGTCGTACGCTTCTGATACGGGCGAAGAATCTGAGGATTCTTCAAGGATATGACTGCATGCAAGAAAAGATAGTTGCCCTGTCGCCAGCCGACCTTGAGGATCACCATGCCACAAATCTGCTTTTCCTTTATTCGCAAGGTATCACCCCTGTTCAGCGCCATGGCTTAGCTCCGAAGCTACAGATGGCTATAAAGGAAACGGTGATTCTGGTCAACACTTGGACAGCCGAGCTTGTGTTCGGCAATAACAAGGGCTTGTTCCCATGCCATGCGGACAGTGTTCTCGATTCTCTGGGGACGGAAAGCCAACCAATGCAGAAAATTGAAAACAGACGGCAACTATTGCCTGATGTGGCTGGGGCTGATCTTTCCTTTCCGCGGCGGGTGCGGGGCCTGCGTTACCTTCTGCATGGTTTGGAAAATCATTTTTCAGATGATGCTACGCTCTGGGTCTCTGGCTACGACCAAAGCCCTGTTTGGGGAAAACTTTGGCATCAGCTTGAGAGTCACAATGAGGATGGCTGGAACCTTCTGGATCGGAAACTTGTTGAAGAAATTCCGCCGAATAAGTGGGCGAAGCTTTCTATCAGAGAAATCAAACCAAAAGGCATTATAGATGAACTTCGCGACAATGGCACGGAAGGGATAACAGGTGAACAGTTCAGCCAGGACGAGCGCAACGCCGTTCTGCGGGAGTTGGTCAGTGATGAAGATATTTGGAAGAAGCTTCCATTCCATGAAACTGTAAACGGGCCTCTGGTCCGCATAACGCCAGGAAAATCATATCTTGAAACCGAAATCACCCTTCCCGATGAGTTATATACCTACGCTGACATCATCCGACGTTCTAACGACCATACTATAAAGAGTCAACAGAATGACTGGCTCACTCCTCTTTCCAAAGAAGAAGTTGTCAGGCTTGCCCTGTCACACGATGAACCTGCAAAATTCTGGCGGCTGGTGATGAACAATCTGGATCCCGAAGGAAATGTCATCCGAAGCACCCTGCTGCGGGATACTGCATGGCTGCTTGCTGCGGACCTCATGCCTGTCAAACCCTCAGATGTTATTTATCTCGAAAATATGCAGGATGAAGTGGACAGGCTGCTGGTTAATGCCAGAGGTGATTATTGGTCGCCGGGTAAATTACATACTGATCTGCAGAATCATCCTTTGTTCGCATGTCTTAAGAGCAATTGTTTTGCCACAGAACAAAAGGGATTTGAGAATTTGGCGCTGCTACTTGGCGAAACTGAAGAGTATCACGTTGGCAGGGTTCATTGCGCACAAGATTTAATTGATCAGATAGTCAGGACATGCTCCCAGCATTCGGCAATTCTTCACCTACCTGGCTGGAACTTGCTCGCCAGTGCCATGGAAGCCTATCCGACTGAATTATCCAAGGAATACCTTTTACCCGAAATATTAAAACCGATACCTGTTGAAAGGATCATTGCCGTTCTGAAATGGCTTCAGAGTGAACATCTCAAGGTTGACATAGGCCAGAGGATAGAAATCCTTGCTGCCTTTAACGCATATCTGGCAGCACTCGTGAATGAAATGTGCACAGCAGAAATACTCACCGGTCTTTTCCTGTTGAGCCGAGAAGGCACTTGGAGGCCTGCAAACGAACTCTGCTCCGAGGCAGAAGGAGTAGCAGACAGCAATCTTCTGGATGATGAGCAGAAACAATTATTGCAAAATATTATTCTTTTTGCGGATCATCAGAAGGCGGCCGAAGAAGACAACTCGGTCCGAAAAAGAGATTTACAGTCTGAAATTAGTGCCTCAGCAGACATGCTTAAAGAATTTTTCATTGAATGGGAAGGTCTTGTCGCCCCTGAGATTATTTGTGCATTTCTCTCTCTCCTCGGAGATGACAACAGGATACTGGAATTGGCTGAACAATATCGCGGAAATCATTCCGTAACATGGGTGCGGGATAATATTCCCTGGCAGATACATCACCGCATCGACGATTATCATAGGCAGGAATGGATGTATGGGCTTGATCAGCACCAGGCGATGGCTCAACACCGCTTTATCGTCAACTGCTCAGACGGTGAAATGGTTCAGACATGTTCTATTCTTGGTGATCAAATACAGGTCCCCCTAAAAAGCCAGTTTACCTCACTGATCACTGGTGGTCTTTTTTATGAATATCCTGATGGCCAGTTCATCAATGTGCGTATTGGACTGCGAAAACCGCGTATCGAAGATGTTTCCCCATCTGAACTTTCGGGATTTCTGCGCTCTTCAGCGGAATACCTTTTGAAAAAGGCCTACAATCAGACGGATTGCGACTTAGCGAAACTCTGGGATGAACTTGATCGATCGGAGCAGTTCGACATCCGCATTGCCCAGCAACTGATCTTGAACCATATTCCCTTCTACTTGCGGCAGCTTGGAGTACATAAACACCAACGGCTTCAGGAGCTATTGTCCCTATGGAATGAAGCAAGATACAAACAAGAGGAATATTACGAATCAACCGAAAAGAGAAAATATTTCGAAAACGAAGAACGAAGTCTTTTAAACAAAATCCAAGCACTCTTGAAAACAGATGAAGAGGTACAGGGAGTCGTTTTAAATGCTGTGAGGGTTAAGATGCGTGATTTTCAATATACGACTGCCAGCATTCCGTTTGAGCTTTTCCAAAACGCTGATGATGCTGTGGTCGAGCTTGCAGCTATCAAAGCTTATCCTAACGCCCCTGTAGAGATATATGAAGATGTCATCCCCGATCATATCAAACGGTTCCTCGTTATTCAGAAGAAAGATTCACTAACAATTGTTCATTGGGGAAGACCGGTTAATGCGGTCGGCAGTGTGGGATTTCCCGGACGGGAAAGAGGATTTCATCAGGATCTCGAAAAAATGTTGGTACTTTCCTCTTCAGACAAATCAGAAGATGGTAAAGTAACCGGAAAATTCGGATTGGGTTTCAAAAGCGTTCTGTTGGCTAGCGATAGACCAAAATTGATGAGTGGACGCCTTAGTGCAGAAATTATTGCTGGACTGTGCCCGATTCCTCTTCATAATTCTGTCAGACTCCGCAGTACGCTTAATGAGTTGTCATCAGTGGACAGGCGGTGGCAGGGTACACTTATCGAACTGCCGCTTATGGGGGAAATATCCAATGAAATCATGGCGTCTTTTTCCCAGTTGGCAGGTATAATGACCATCTTTTCAAAACAGATCCGACGAATCGATATACAAGGCGACAGGAATCAAGTCTGGAACTGGCGACCCGAAAGGATCCCCATATCTGACTCCGCCTGCATAGAAATCGGTGAGTTGCCCTTGCCGGATGACATGTACCAGAAAGGACTTTCACTTTATTTCCGGCTTCCCGGCGGAGGGATACTGGTAGCATTGGGGCCGGAAGGTTTCCGAGTTCTGCCAGCCAAATTACCTGCTGTGTGGGTTGTTGCGCCAACCAAGGAAAGTGAAGGGCTTGGATTTGCGATCAACTGTTTTTTTGACCTGGATGCCGGACGCGCCCGCCTTGCCGGCAACAGCACCGTTAACAAGCAGAAAGCTCTTGACCTTGGCAGATCATTCGGACATGCCCTGCGAAAACTGTATACGTTGACCCAAGAGCAGTGGGGGGAGTTGAAAACCAAACTTCGGTTTGAGCAATATCTCTCTGTTTATGGTTTTTGGTCAACTTTCTGGAAGGTCATGAGCGAGGGAGTGTTTTTCCGGGGAAGCGATGAAGTGAGTTCCCTTGTAAACAATCTGCTATGTGGAGAAAATGGCCTTGGCTATCTGATTTCTCATAATGCCGCCTTGCCGAATGGCATGTGGGGTGAGTACCAATCATTGACCAAGATGGACAAAATTCGAGTTATCCTCAAAGGGTGCCTTGGCAGTGAAAGAATTTTCAGGGGACTCATCAAATGGGAATTTTTTCGAAATCTTCTGGGATCTCCGGATGCGGTGATCTCGGACCCCATATATGCGATTGCTCGAAAGGTGGTCCCGGCTATTGGCCAAACAAAGACTCAGTGGCGTTCCATGTATCTGGCTGATGTGCTTCACGAGTTTGCAAACAAGGAAAAGAAAGTGACACCAGGCATGGCCATTATCCTTGGTGGGACTCTTAACCCTGAAGAGTTGAAACAGGATGATTTTGAAAAGGAGAAAGACCAGATTGAAAAGGCACTAAATGCCATTTCTTTTAAGTCTCAAGGTGGGCCATTTCAATCTGCCAATGAGCTTCTCGTTACCCAGAAACATTATCCGGCAAATCCCGATGAAGTGAAACGGGCCGCATTCGCCCCGGATAACAATGTGCTTTCGGATGAGTATCAAGGAAGTGGACTGGATTTCTTTTTTCTCTGCCGCAAGAAGATTTCATTGTCAGTGGAAGAGATGGCGAAATGGATTATTGATGCTTCTGGAGAAAAAAAGAGGGAAAAAGCGCTTCGATACCTTCTTGATGGGGAGCACGGCGAAAAGGTCGCACAGCGGATAAGAGAAGATGGATTAAATGGAACCTGGCTTAAAGAGTTGACGCCGGGCTCGGCCTACATCGAAGGATGGGAGAATAATGATATTACTGAGTTATTTTTCAGAAAACTCCCTTCCACTGCAGAACTTCATAAGGCAAATATTGACCCGCTGACAATTTTTATATCGCCAACTGATCCAAAAACCGTTCTTAACAGGATATGGCAGTGGTGGGACAGTAGCAAAGACGACTACCTTTCTGATTACGACAAAAGCACTTTTCCTGGCGGTAATGTCCCCAACTTTAAAGAGGACAGCGATGGTAAAGTAGACCGATCTTCCTGGCTGATTTTATTTGTTCTTGGGCATTGCCATACCATGGGCCGACAAAGAAATTTCCAGCACAGAAGTTTTATCGAATTATGCATCCGCAAAGGCTGGTGGCAGATTTTTTCAGCAGAAAAACCAGAAAACAGGTCTGATGAATGGATGAGAGTCCTGGACGAATACATTGAAGCACAAACAGACAGTAGTGAATATGAACACTGGATGAACTGCTTTCCAGCAATTTACAGATTCTCAAGAAAGTTAGATGATTATGCTGAAGTATTAATGAGCTTAGATCGATATACCGAATTGAAAAATATAAAAAGCGTTTTACAGCCGAAGGCAAATCCTGTGAATCAAGGAGGAGGGATAAGTGCTCCGCCTATCGATAGAACTCTTGGATTGGGAGCTTCTTTCGCAATCAGAGAATTAAAACGTCATGGCATTCTTCATGGTGAACACATATCGCAGTATTGCTATGTTCCAGCGAGAAGAGTTCGGGATTTATGCACATTAATTAGTCATCGTATTATCAACGATGAAGACTTTGCCGATTCAGTAAGCATTCATGAGTTCCTCTGCCAACATCTTGGAGATCGTAAATCGACTTTCCACAAGTGTTACGATATACCATTGCAAATAATTTCTGAAGACAAGTCATTAATAGAGTCAATGTTGAGATAGGAGCCAATTTGATGAGCAACTTTTCCGATGGACAGACAGTCTTTCATTCACAGTTCGGTGCCGGGCACATTGAATTCAACAAGGGTGAAACGGTCATAGTCCGTTTCAATCATGGCCTGGAAGAATGTATCATCGACTCACTGCAGATTAAGACAGGTATTCTGGAAAGCATTGAGGCCGGACAAATCTCACCGGCACATGAGGTTATCTGCCGCGTACTGGCAGAAGCTATTATCTCTGTGAATGATAATTGGGGGGTGTTTTCTAAATCCAGGATTGCTCTTTTGCCCCACCAGCTCTGGGTGTGTCACCGCGTTCTCCGGCAATGGCCCGCTCATTTCCTCGTCGCGGATGACGTTGGTCTCGGCAAAACAATTGAGGCAGGCTTGATCCTTTGGCCGCTCCTCTCAAAAAGTCAGGTCAAGAGGCTTCTAATTATCTGTCCTGCTTCACTTGTTGAGCAGTGGCAATATCGATTAAGAGACATGTTCGATATCCGCCTGGCACGCTATTTCCCTGAAGCGGATACCCCCAGGTCTGATTTCTGGAACACGAATAATCAGGTTGTTGCTTCTTTACAGACTTTGAGAGACGACCATAATGGACGCCATCAACGCCTGTTTGAATCTGAACCGTGGGACCTGCTTGTGGTTGACGAAGCGCATCATCTAAACGCAGATGAAGACGCCGGAGCAACATTAGGATACCGTCTAATTGAGGGCCTTGTCCGTAATAATTTGACCAGATCCAGGATATTTTTTACTGGAACACCTCACCGGGGCAAAGATTATGGATTCTTTGCGCTGCTAAGGTTGCTTCGTCCCGATCAATTTTCCCCCAACAATCCTATTCAGGAACAGCTTCCGCATCTTCGTGAAGTGATCATCCGGAATAATAAACAAAACGTTACGGACATGGAGGGGAAGAAGATTTTCAAACCGGTTAGCGTTTTGTCACAGACATATTCTTATACCGAGGAAGAGGCCAGCTTCTATAACCTTCTCACAGAGTTTATCGCCTCGGGCAGAGCTTATGCCTCTTCTTTGTCGAGCACAGGTCAGAGGGCCGTCATGTTGGTGCTGATATCCATGCAGAAACTTGCATCTAGTTCCATTGCGGCAATCAGGCGGGCAATGTCTGGGCGGTTATTCCGGTTACGCCAGGCCGGAATAGATATACATCAGGCACGGAACCGCCAGCGAGTAATCAGTGATATAATAGCAAGAGCAGATGAGTCAACAGTCTCCGCCTTGACGGATGAATTGCAGCGGCAGGAAGAAGTTATTGCAGAATTGTCTTCATCTCTGCCGCTGATGGAGGACGAAATTTCACAGTTGGAAATTCTTGTCAGCAGAGCGGATGCGGTTTGCCAAGAAACAAAGATTCAAAAAATTATTGAAGTGCTGGAAACGCGGTACATAAATCGGTCTGTTCTTTTTTTTACTGAGTATAAGGCGACCCAGGCACTGTTGATGTCGGAACTCATCAAAAAGTATGGGGATGATTGCGTCACCTTTATTAACGGTGATAACCGTATAGAGGGCGTGATTGGAACTGATGGGAAAGCAAAGACAATTTCATTGGACCGGTCTTCTGCTACAGATCTTTTTAATGAAGGAAAAGTCCGTTATTTAGTTTCAACAGAGGCGGCAGGAGAAGGTGTTGACTTGCAGGAATCTTGTAACTCTCTCATACACGTTGATCTGCCATGGAATCCCATGCGCCTTCATCAACGTGTTGGGCGTTTGAACCGGTATGGCCAAAAGCATGCCGTGGAAGTTATTACGCTTCGCAATCCGGCTACTGTTGAGTCTCGGATATGGGATAAATTGAACGAAAAGATCAGCAGTATCATGCGAGCGCTTGGTGGCGCCATGGAAGAACCCGAGGATCTATTACAACTCGTATTGGGAATGGCATCGCCTTCCATGTTTACGGAATTATTTGCTGACGGCGCAACGGTACCGGCTGAACAGCTCGATAGCTGGTTTGATAAGAAAGCAAAAACCTTCGGCGGCCAGGATGCTATTGAAACGGTCAGGACATTGATTGGCAATTGTTCTCGCTTTGATTATCAGGATCTGAAAAAAATCCCGCCCAAGGATATTAATGATCTCCAGCCTTTTTTTGAAACAATGCTTTCCTTGAATAAAAGGCGGGTGCTCCGAGATGATTCAGGTCTGGCGTTTAAGACGCCAGATGAGTGGTTGAAAGACGCCGGAATCAGGCAGCGGTATGAAGGACTTCTTTTTAAAAGAGACCTGAGGGGTAAAGATGCAGCATTACGAGTCGTTGGTGTTGGGCATAAGGTATTTGATCAGGCGATTGCACAGGCGACTAATTTCGATGCCTGCTTCACCGTTGTTGCAGGATTAGTGGATTGTATTGCAGTTTTCAAAATTTATGACAGAGTAACATCACAGGAAGGAAGTATTCGCCAAATAGTTGTCGGAGTGTTATCGGGGAAAGAGGAATTACTTCTTGATTGGCAACTCATTGAATTGTTGAATAATGTACTGGAAAATAAAAAAGGAGGCACCGACATCCCTAAAGGCTACAACAATGATGATATGCTTCACTGTATTGGAGTCGCAGAAGCTGTTGTTAAAGAGAAACTTAAGGAGTTGAACACTCCATTCAATGTGCCGGAAATAAAGCTTCTGAGCTTGCTCATCGGGTCAACAGACAATCAAAAATAATCATCAACCTCGACAACCATTACGCCGTCGAGTTCATGGGGTTCCACACCCTCCGTATAGGCCTTACCGGCAAACCGGTAGGTCTTGATCGGTGGGTGGTCCAGGCGGGGTTCCTCCGCTCCGCGTGGCAGCGCCATACAAACCGCGTGGGGTATCTGGGTGGTGATTTCGTGAAACGCCAGTGCGGAAATCAGGCATATCACGCCGCCGGGGACACGAGTTGCGACGGTCACCAAGTCGGGATTGCCCAGCGGCGAGCTGTCGGCAAGACGATATACGCCGCGGCTCACCATCTCCAGCACGCCGGAGTCCCGCATGGTGTAGAGCGTGCAGGGGTGGATGCCCGAACGAAGCGCCTGAGCCGTGCGGAGAATTCCGCCGTGGTTCTTGAAGACGGCAACCGCCCTGTCGAAACGGGAGCCATGACTATTCGTACCTTTGGCCATCATGATAGGATTACCTTCACTTGTTTATTTATGTTGGTAATATTATCAATGAGGCGCCATGTCAAGAGACATCTCTGGATTTGAACCAGCGCCCCAGCAGTTTCAGCCCCGTCGGAACCTTGTCAAACGCGGTTTCCTTGAAAATGCACGGACAGGCAGTCAAGATGCTTTTCCCGGCAGTCCGTGAAAAGTGTTTAACTATTTTGTTTAACTATAGCGCATACCGTAAATCATGATACACAACGATAGTCATCTCATCCTTTGGCTACTTCAAGTTGTCTGTCAATCATGGACTCAAGTAATCCGGTATGCGCTATAATCGGATCACATGGTTGCTTTTCTGTGGATTGATTATTTTTTCTTCCATACGTTTAACGGCATTTTTCAGGGTTTCGTCCCGTGTGTGCGTGTAACGCTCGGTGGTTTGAATGCTTTGGTGTCCAAGCAACTCTTTCACATGGTAAATGTCAACGCCTGATTCCAGTAACCGGCTTGCGTGCGTGTGCCTCAATGAGTGATAAACGGCCTTGTAACGGCTATCTGTGATCCCTCGATTCAGTCCAAGTTTTTCAACCGTTTCGTCGAATGTTTTGGAAATGTGCTTCATTTTTTGACCGTCCCTGTTCGGAAAAACCAATTCATCCGGCTTTCCGAATGCCATTTTTTGAAACAATTCCTTTATCCTATCTGTCATAAAAACGGTTCTGTTTCGGCCTGATTTTGTGTCTCGCAAAAATAAGGACTCTGCAAATATGTTGACATCCTGCCGTTCAAGATTTGCAATCTCTGAAAACCTCATTCCGGTATCCAAAGACAGGACAGAAATAAAATAAACGTGTTCAGAATGTGGCTTTAAGGCTGTCAAAAGTGATTCGCATTCATCAGGGGTTAAATAACGCTGTCGCCTGTTGTCAACTTTTGGCAATTTTACGCTGCGTGTGGGTGAGTCCCCAGATACAAACCCTTCAAACCTTGCTGCGTTCCACGTCTGACGGATTGTTGCCAAAACATATTGAACGGTTCGGCTTGTCCGGCCCGCTTCAAGTAGTCGGTTTTTTATCAATTCAATGTGTTGTTTTTTCAGTTCCTTTAACGGCAAGTTACCGATGGCAGGCTTTATCCAGTTTTTGACATGCTGTTCTTCTTTCGCCACGGATAAAGGCTTCTTGCTGGTTCTGGTTACTGGCAGATAAACGTTTTCAAAGAAGTCGATGAAAGAAATGTTTTCCTTTTCCTCAATGGCTTTTTGTCTGGCTTCCTCTTTTTTTCGGGCATTTTCAAGTTCTCGTTTTTCTTTCAAAGTAACCGGACCAGCCCCTTGGCGCTGATTGCCCTTTAGCTCGTTCAGAATTGACATGGCCTTTTCAACAGTCATCCCCTCGCTGCCCCAACCCACGCCCTGCTCGTGCTGTTTTCCATCAACGCGATAATAAATTGAAAAATACCTA